>ERZ1685331.117-NODE-117-length-19325-cov-20.697457_pt1 | contig 19325 bp, 23 predicted proteins | sample MGYA00580194_ERZ1685331 | MGnify/ENA primary metagenome ERZ1685331 (study PRJEB41501, sample SAMN08275520) | hot springs metagenome | biome: alkaline hot spring; material: microbial mat | place: Russia: Ush-Beldyr | collected 2015-07 | depth 0.5 m m ...
CCGGGCCCTGGCCCAGGAGGCGCCGTTCCTCCTTTTGGATGAACCTGATGCTCACCTCGATCCCGCTCACCAGCACCGGGTGCTTTCCGTGATCCGCGGGCTGGTGGGGGCGGGGCTGGGGGGGTGGCCACCAGCCACAATCCCAACCCCGCCATCCTCTATGGAGACCGGGCGCTTCTGTTACGGGAGGGAAGGGCCCTGGCCGAAGGGGATCCCTCGGCCACGCTGACCGCGGAAGTCCTCACCCAGGCCTATGGCATTCCCTTCCGGGTTTTGCGGGACGGCGCGGGCCCGCCCGCTGTGCTTCCCAGGCTGGAGCCCCCCTAAGTCACCGGAAAAACTTATCGATGTTCGCCAGGTATTCGGCGGCCATTTTCTTGGCATGTCGGTTCCAAAACGGCCACTGTCCAATGGGCGCTTCCAACACGTGCCGAAGAAGCGTCACGAAGAGCTCCCGGTCCTGCGCGCGTACCGCATATTCCTTGGCGTAGGCCACGTAGTTTTCAAGGTAAGTGGGGTCCAGCTCGATGGCCCACTCGAAGTACGGCTTGGCTTCAGAAAGCTTCACCCCAAAGAGGAGGCCGTAATCGGAGAGGTGGGCCAAAAGGACGGCGTAGGCCTGGGGCGCGGAGCCGCCCATATACGCCGGATCCAACTCCATACAGCGCTCGTAGATGGCGCGGATCTTGGGAAGGGCGAAGAAAGCGGAGAACGGGTTCATTTTTCCCAGGAGTTGGCCCCAACCGTGGCCGGCCCAGAGGAGGGCCCGGGCCTCCGTGCGCTGGGCCACAAACCGGCGAAACGCCTCGTTGGACATGCGCAGGGCCTCATCTAGGCCGGAAAGTCCCAGGGCCAAAAACGCGTAATCCGCAGCCTTGCGCCAGCCTTGATCTTTCTCGGGCTCGGGCGCCAAAACTGCCCACTCGTACCAGTGCTGGGCCAATCGGATCAGGAGCTCCACGTTCTGCGGGTCCTGGGAGCGCGCCTCTTCGTAAAGAGCGATCATCTTCTCCAAGACGGGCGATTGGTACGCTTCCGGGTAAAGAGCCTCCGCTTCCCGCACGAGGGCCGCGGGATCAGCCCAAGCCGCCACCGCAACACCAAAAAGGAGGAAAGCCGCGCTCCTCATATTCCGCCCCTTTTGCCCAAGTTCCGAAGGGGTCTAGCTTGTGACCATCGGGAAATTGTAGGGACTTGATTTGCGGCGAGGCCGGCCGGGCTCCTCCCTGGGCTCTCCCGGATCGACCTTCCTCCCACATGGCCAGGTGTGCTGCGCGCGCCCCAAAAGCGCGGCCGACGTCCTGGGCGTCGGCTGCGGAGGCGCGGTGAGAAGGCATGGGCGTTGAGCCATAGCTCCTTGGGCTTTGCCCGATACCAGCGTTCCAACCACTAGGGCCCCAGGAAGTGTGTGCGCAGGGCCGCACCCTAGCCTTCCAGGAAAAAACCCCGACCGCCAAGGAAGGCCCCGATGGCGGACAAAACCCGTCTCCTCACCCTCGCCGGCCCCCGGGAGGACCGCCGCGTTCCTCGGGGGCGGGAGGCCCTGAACGGAGCTTGAACCCCAGACACAATAGACGGGACACTATGTCACCCGCGGGGGCGAATTGACCCGATTTTGGCTAGAATCGAAGTGAAGGAGGGAAAAATGATGGGGTGGGTTGTCCTCGGTGTTCTCGCTTTGCTTTCCCTTTGGGTCGTGGCCACCTACAACAAGCTCGTGCGCTTGGGGATTCGCGCGGAAGAGGCCTGGCGGGCCATCGATACGCTTCTGCACAAGCGAGCGGACCTCATCCCGAACCTCGTGGAGACGGTGAAGGGCTACGCGGGTCATGAGCGCGAGATCTTCGAGAAGATCGCGCAGGCCCGGGCCGCGAGCCTCGGGGCCAAAACCCCCCGGGAACAGGCGGAGGCCGACAACGCCCTGCGGGAGACATTGAAGACCCTTTTCGCCGTGGTGGAAAACTATCCGAACCTCAAGGCCAACGAGAACTTCATCGCCCTCCAGCGCTCTTTGGAAGGGGTGGAGGAGGAGCTCGCGCGCTCGCGGCGCTACTACAACGCTGTTGTGCGGGATTTGAACTCCGCCCTCAAGGTTTTCCCGCAAAACCTCGTGGCCCGGCTCTTCCGTCTTGCGGGCCGGGACTTCTACATGCTCCCTGAGGAGGCCCTCGCCGAGCCCCCCAAGGTGAGCTTCTCCCGATGAGAAGGCTTTTCCTCTTCCTGCTTTTCGCGCCCCCCCTTTTTGGACTCGCCCAGGAGATCCGGGATTTCTCGGTGCTTCTTGCGATGGCCCACGACACAAGCCTCGAGGTCACCGAGAACCTCGCGGTCTTTTTCGAGGCGCCGCGGCATGGGATCGTGCGGGAGATCCCCACGGAATATCGCCTGCCCACGGGCGAGCGCTATCGGCTGCGGATCACGGTCCTGGAGGTCTCCCAGGAGGGGAAAACCGTGCCCTCCAAATCCTATTGGGAGGGGAGCAACCTCGTCCTGAGGATCGGCGATCCGAACGTAACGGTGCGGGGTCTTGTGCCTTACACCCTTCGCTACCGGGTGGAACGGGCCATGGTGCGGTACGGGGAGGAGGTGGAGCTCTATTGGAACGCCATCGGAACGGAATGGACCATGCCCATCCGCCGGGCCCGGGTGACGCTCCTCCTTCCCCCGGAGATCCCGCGGGAGGAGGTGCAGTTTTTGGGCTTCCGCGGCCCATATGGGAGCCCTGCCCCCTTTGTCCTTTCTTGGGCCGACGGTCGGCTCTTTGGGGAGACGGAGGGCCTCCCCCCCGGCCACGGGGTGACCGTAGCCGTGCGGGTTCCCGCGGGTTACCTCACCCTCCCTGGGTTGGGGCGGAGGATGCTGTGGTTTCTCGGGGACAACGGGTACGCCGCCATACCTCTTTTCGTTCTTTTGGGAATGAGCCTCATTTGGTGGCGCTGGGGGCGGGATCCCCAGGTGGGCACGGTGGCCCCGGAGTTCACGCCCCCGCCGGGGATCGGCCCCGCGGAGGCCGGGGTCCTCCTGGACGATCGCTTCGATCCGCGCGACCTCACGGCGGGTCTCCTCGCTCTGGCCACCAAAGGCTGGCTCAAGATCCGCGACGAGGACAACGATTTCCGCCTCATCCCCCAGACGGAAGGGAAGGCCCTCACCCCCTACGAGGAGGCCCTGAAAGAGGCGGTGTTTTCTGGGGATCATAGGGACGGGCTCAGGTTCGCCGATCTCAAGTACCGGTTTTACGAGAAAATCCCCGGCCTCCGGGCCAAGCTTTTTGTGGAGCTTGTGGACCGCGGTTTCTATCGGTCCAACCCGGACGCGGTTCGCGCGCATTGGCGGACGTTGGGTTTGGGCGTGGTGATGCTCGGCCTTTTTCTTCTTTTTTTCCTCCATCACTTGTCCCTGGGCGTGGCGGTGGCCGTCTCGGGAGGCATCATCTTCCTTTTCGCCCCGTACATGCCCCGAAAGACCACGAAAGGGATCGAGGCCCTGCGGTGGGGGCTTGGGCTTTCCGAATACATCCGGCGGGCGGAGGTGGAGCGGCTGGAGTTTTCCGCGCGGGAGAAACATTTTGAGGAGCTCCTTCCCTACGCGGTGGCGTTGGGTCTAAGCGATCTTTGGGTGGAGAAGTTCGCGGGGGCCCTCACCCGGCCGCCCAGCTGGTACGAATCCCGGAGCCCCTGGGTTCCCACGTTGTTCCCCGCCCGCCTCGTCCTTTTCCACGAGCTGAGCCGGGCCGCGGCCACTTCCGTTCCCCGCGCGGCCGCGGGCGGGCGCGGCTTTTGGGGCGGATCGGGTTTCGGCGGCCGGGGCCTCTCCGGCGGCGGGTTCGGAGGAGGCGGAGGCCGCGCATGGTAGAGATCATCCTCGCTGTCCTCGCGATCCTCGGTCTCTCCCTCCTTTTCTCCTTTTCCCGGACCAAGCGCCAGGCCCAGAAACTGCAACGGGAGCTTGAGGCACGCTGGCGGGAGGTATGCGACGGTATGGAAAGGAGGATCGCGGCTTTGGAGGAGCTTCTTTCCGCGGTGCATGCCGCTGGCTACGCTCCGGTGGGGGAGAACAAGCTTCGCAAGGCTCTGGAAGACTTGAAAGGAAGCGCCCGCGATCCGCGGGCTCTGGCCGAGGCCGATGAGGGGGTGGAGGCCGCGTTGCGCGGGATCTATCGGGCTCTGCCGAGGGAACGGGACGAGCGGTTGCGCTTAGCCCAGAATCGTCTGGCCGCAGCGGACGAGGAGCTCGACGTCCTCAAACATCGCTACAACGAGGTGGTTCTTCACTGGCACGAGCTCTCCCGGGGCTGGGGCTTCCGGCTTTTCGTGCGCGAGCGGAGGAAGCCCGAACCCTTCGCGTTGCCCGAGGAAGAAGGGGATGGGCGGCGCCGGCGCCTTCCCGCCTTTTGACGCGGGGAAAGTGGCCCAGTATAGCTTGAGCACCTTTGGCTGCGGGAGGTGGTCTTAGGTGCTAGGACGGGTAGTGGCCGTAGTTTTGGCGCTAGGGGTGGCGAGCTTTTTGGGAGTCCCGGCGGAGAGGTTCATCGTCGGCACTGACGCCGCTTGGCCGCCCTTTGAGTGGGTTTCCCCAAAAGGGCATATGTTGGGCTTCGATTTGGACGTGATGAGGATGATCGCCGTGCTTGAGGGCTACGAGATCGTGATCCAGGACATGGCTTTCGACGCCATCATCCCCGCTGTCATCGTCGGAAAGGTCGATATCGGCGCTTCCGGGTTCACCATCACCGCCGAGCGCGCCCAAGTGGTGGACTTCTCCTCTCCTTACTGGGTTGCGGACCAAACGGTCCTTGTGCGGGTCGATTCCGGCCTGAACATCGTCACGGCCCTCCTGCCGGGCCGGAAGGTGGGGGCCCAGCGGGGGACCACCGGTGCCCTATGGGTGGAGGAGAACCTCCTTGCTAAAGGCGTGGCCGTGGAGCTCGTCCTCTATGAGACCTATCCGGAGGCGGTGATGGACCTCCTCGCCGGCCGGCTGGACGCGGTCATTCAGGATCAGGCGCCTTCCGAGCTGGCGGTGCGCCAGTACCCCGGCCAACTTTTGATCGCCGGGATCATCAAGACCTACGAGGAGTATGGGTTCCTCGTGGCCAAGGGTGATCCCAAGGGGATCCTGCCGCGGATCGAGCGCGGCATGAAAAAGCTCAAGGAAACAGGGGCCTGGGACAACCTCATCGCCGCCTATTTCGGTCCCCCCTTGGAGGCCATTGAGGCCGCGTGGGAGGCGTGCATTTCCATCCTTCTTGTGGAGAAGGATCCTGTGGGTTACGCGGCTTGCCTGGCCCAAAAGGTGCGGGAGCTGAGCAAGTGAAGGGGTGGAGGGGGAGGCCCTGGGGGGTCTCCCCCGTTTTTGGCCCTTGACCTGGGAGCACTGGCTTCGGGTTTGGACTCGTCTCCCTCCGCTTCTCGAGGGGCTTTCCGTCAACCTCGCGCTCCTCGGCGGCCTCCTGGCCGTCGGCTTTGTTTTGGGCGTTCTCGTGGCGATCCTGGAGGTGTATGCCCCGCGCCCCCTCCGGATCTTGGCCTTCGTTTACGCCTGGGTTTTCCGGAGCATCCCGGAGATCCTCTTGCTCCTTCTTCTTTGGTTTGGTCCCGCGCAGTTTGGGGTGCGGATCTCCCCGTTCACCGCCGCCGTCTTGGCGTTGGGGTTGCGCTCATCCGCGTATCAAGCGGAGATCTTCCGGGCAAGCCTCCAGGCAATCCCGGTGGGCCAGACCCTGGCCGCCCGGGCCCTCGGCCTCTCCCGCCTCGGCGCCATTCGCTTCGTGCTTTTGCCTCAAGCCCTGCGCCTTTCTTTGGCCGGCTGGGGCAACGAGTTCGCTGTGGTGCTTAAAGACACAACCCTGGCTTACGCCATCGGCGTGGTGGAGGTGATGCGCCAAGCCCGCTACATCGGAAGCCGGGAGTTCCCCCTCACGCTTCCGGCCTTCCTCCTTGTGGCCCTCCTTTTCCTCCTTGTGACCTACGCTGGGCTCTTCCTCCTTGGAAAAGCGGAAAGGAAGCTGCGCATACCAGGTCTGGAGGCGCGAAGATAGGGATGCTCCTGCGCGTGGAGGATCTGCACAAGCGCTACGGGAAAGAAGAGGTCCTGAAAGGGGTCTCCCTTTTCCTGGACAGGGGCGAGACCAAGGTCATCATCGGCCCCTCCGGCACAGGGAAATCCACCCTTCTTCGCTGCCTCAACCGCCTCGCCGAGCCGGATCAGGGGCGGATCTGGCTTGAGGACCGGGAGATCACCTCCCCCAAGGTGAACATCAACCTAATCCGGGCCCAGATCGGTTTTGTCTTCCAGGATTTCAACCTCTTCACCCATCTTACGGCTTTGGATAACGTGCGGCTTGGGCTTCTCCGCGTGAGGAGGCTAAGCAAAAAGGAAGCCACGGCGCGGGCCATGCGCGAGCTTGAGCGCGTCGGTCTTGCGGACAAAGCCCAAGCCTATCCCGCGGAGCTCTCCGGAGGACAACAGCAGCGGGTCTCCATCGCCCGGGTTTTGGCCATGGACCCGAAACTCATCCTTTTTGATGAGCCCACCAGCGCCCTGGACCCCGAGCTCATCGGGGAGGTCCTCACGGTCATGGAGGATCTGGCAAAAAGCGGGATGACCATGCTCGTGGTCACCCATGAGATGGGCTTTGCCCGCCGCGTGGCGGACGAGATCATCTTTATGGAGAAGGGCGTGATCGTCGAACAGGGCCCGCCGGAACAGCTTTTTAGGAGCCCTAAACACCCGCGCACCGCGGAGTTTCTCCGGCACATCGCCGACCTCTACGGAGGGGAGCGGTGAACCTCCTTTTCTCCTGGGAATGGCTTCCCCGCCTTGCGCAGGGGCTCCGGCTCACGGTGGAGCTCACCGGGCTCTCCATGGCCTTGGGGGCGGTGCTTGGGCTCTTGCTCGCCGCTCTTCGCCTCTACGGCCGCGGCCCCCTGTACCCCGCGTACCTTTTGGCTTCCGGTTACGTTCACCTCTTCCGGGGGACCCCTCTTTTGGTGCAGCTCATGACCCTGTATTACGGCCTTCCCTCGGTGGGGATCAGGCTCTCCCCCTTCGTCGCCGGCCTTTTGGCCCTGACCCTGAACACCGCCGCCTACCAGGCCGAGTATTTCCGGGGGGCGATCCAGTCCGTTCGCGCGGGCCAGATGCAAGCGGCATTGGCTCTGGGCCTATCTCGGCTTCAGGCTCTCCGGTATGTGGTTTTTCCGCAGGCCCTGCGCCTGGTGATCCCGCCCTGGACGAACGAGCTCATCTACATGGTCAAGGGCTCGGCCGTGGTCTACTTGATCGGGACCCCTGAGCTCATGGGCCAGGCCAAGACCATCGCCGCTCGCACTTTCCGCAATCTCGAGGTATATAGCGTAGTGGCCCTCTTCTACCTGGCCCTGATCCTCGTGCTCACCCTGATTCTTAGGGAGGTGGAGCGCCGAACCCGCGTGCCCGGGCTGGGTGTGCCCGGACGCCTCTGAGTTTTCTGGGCGAACCTTTCTTGTGGGCGCCAAAAGGAGGGCCTTCCCGAAGTATCTTTCCACCAGGGGGGCAAAGGACTCACAAGCCCTGTTCGCAAAGAGCTGGAGGAGGTCGGTGGCGCGTGCGATTTTCCCGCGGAATCTTTCGCGGAACTCCTGCAGGGCGGAAAAGAACTCCTCGTCTCCTAAAAGGGAGCGGACCTCATGAAGGAAAAGGGCTCCGCCCGCGTAGACGTAGCCCGCGTAGCCCACACCCTCCGGGAACTCCCAAAGGGGGCTTCCCACCGTGGCCTTGGGGTTTCGGCGCCGCGCCTGGGCGTAGCGTGCGCGCCATTCCCTGACCTTCTCCTCGATCCTCCCGTGCGCCGCAAAGTACAGGGCTGAAGTGTAGGTGGCCAGGCCCTCGTCCACCCATGGCTCGGCCACTTGGTCCGTGCCTACCTCCCCGTACCACCATTGGTGGGCCAGCTCATGCGCCACGATCTCCGCAAAGAAGTCGGAACCGGGATCCAGGGCGTATCTCTCCCCGATGAGGATGAGGCCGGGATATTCCACCCCAGCCGCTCCGGAAAGGGGAACGATGACCATGTCCAGCTCAGCGAAGGGAAAGCCGCCGAGCTTTTCCGTGAAGAGGGTGAGGCTTTGCGCGGCCACCTGGAACGCCTGTGGGACGCTAAAGCTGAGGTGCGGCGGACAGTATAGCCTTAGGGTCACGCCGTCCCAAGCGGTGGCCGAGCTCTCATACCCCTTGACGAGCACCAACGCGAGCTCGCGGAGGTTTTCGCCCACGATGCGGAACCGCTGGGGAGCGTATTCCGTTTCTGTTCCGCTGGCTATGGGAACCCACCCCACCGGCACGACGAGATCGAGGGTGTAATCGGCAGCCTCGGCCACGAGGTTGTCGCCAAAAGGAAAGGTGGGGTAGACCAGCCAACCCCCGCGCCAGGGGGCAAGGACGGGGTAGAACTGGCTCAGGGTCATGGTGGTAGGGGTCCGGGCGAAGATCCCGTAGCCCAAGAGGTCGTGAGGGAGAGCACCAGAGAAACGCAGGCGCACCGCCGCCGTCGGGGAAAGGTCGGAAGGCAGAGGAACCACGACCACCGTGGGGTCCACGGAATCCAAAGCCGCCAGCTTCCCATCCACCCAGGCCTCCTCGACCCGGAGGAAGTTCCCGAAATGGTTGGGATAGAGCCGAAGGACGAGTTCTTTTTGGCCGGAAAGAAGCGAGGTCTGGATGACCGCCTCCCCGAAAAACCGGCCGTCCTCCTGGACGGTGAGGGTAAGAGCGTAGGAGACCTCCGCGGGGACGGCGAGGAAGGCCGTCCCAATCGTGGCCAGGGCGGCAAGAAAAAACCTCAGCTTTCCTCCTTCTGTCGGCGGATGAACGCGGGAAGGTCGTAATTTTCCTTGGGTGAGCGGCGGGGAAGAATTGGTCTTGTGATTTTTGGGGTCTCCGTTTCCTCCGGCGTGGGCGCGCGGAAATCCGTGGCGATGACGGTCACGGCGACCTTTCCCGTGAGCTCCGGCCGGATGGCCGCACCAAAGACCAAATCCGCATCGGGGCTGGCGGCCTTGCGGATGAACTCCGCCACCTGGGTCACCTCGGAGAGGGCGAGGTCATCCCCTCCGGAGACGTTGAGGAGGATGCGGCGGGCCCCTTGGATGCTGCCGGTCTCCAGGAGGGGGTTGGTGGCCGCGGCCTTGGCCGCTTTCAAGGCCCGCCCCTCGCCCTGGGCCTCGCCCATGCCCATCACCGCCGTCCCCGCCCCCCGCAGGACCGCGGCCACATCGGCGAAGTCCAGGTTCACCAGGCCCGGGATGGTGATGAGGTCGGAAATGCCCCGGACGCCCTTCATCAGGACCTCATCGACCAGGGCGAAGGCTTGGGTGATGGGAACGCCCAGGGAGAGTTCCAGGAGCCGATCGTTGCGGATGACGATGAGCACATCGGCCTCGTTTTTAAGTCGGTCCAGTCCCATTTGGGCCCGCTGCGCCCGCACCGGGCCCTCGAAGGAGAAGGGGAGGGTGACCACGCCCACGGTGAGGATCCCTCGTGTGCGGGCCAGTTTGGCCACCACCGGGGCGGCGCCCGTCCCTGTGCCCCCGCCCAGGCCGCAGGCCAAAAACACAAGATGGGCCTGATCAATGGCCTGTTCGATTTCAAAAAGGGTCTCCTCCGCCGCCTGTTTGCCGCGCTCCGGGTCCCCGCCGGCGCTCCGCCCGCCGGTGGCTTGGGCGCCCAAAAGCACTCGTGTGGGAACCCGCACAGCGGACAACGCTTGAGAATCCGTGTCCATGGCCGCAAGACGTACCCCCCGCACCTCCGCAGCCCACATGCGCTCCACGGCGTTGAGGCCCCCGCTGCCCAACCCGATCACCAAAATATCCGCCAACGACGCGGCCTTCACCTCGGTTTTCCGGAGTTCCGCAAGAAGGGGCAGCTCGCCCACCCGGATCTCCACCGGTCCGAAAACCCGCTCCGCCGCTTCCCTGAGCTTGGGGAGCTTGCGGACCACATAGTCCCGCTTGAACGGGGAATCGAGCTCAAGATAGAGGACCCGGCGTTCCGGGTCGTAGCGCACTTTCTCCGGGGTCGCGGGAAGACAAGAACGCAGAATCCGATCGGAAACGAACGTGAGGAGCTGCCGCCACTTCAGGGAAAGGTCCTTTTCCCGGTCCATCCGCAAAAAGCATTTTGGACCTCGTGCCCTTCCCCGTCAACTGGGGAAGAGGACGCGGGGTATTTGGCGGAAGCCGTGGTTGGTGAAGGGGGCGGCCGCAGCGACCGCGAGCTTCAGGCCAAAGAGGCCGGCCCTCTCCTCCACCTCCCGGAGCCTCTCGTCAAGGCCTACGCTCACCACGGCCTTCCCGGTGCAGACCCCATCGGCCACGATTGGACGGGGATCCCGCAAAAGGGGGCGGGCGTCCTCCCGCCCCCGTTCCGGGTAGCGCTCGGGCTTGCCTCGGCACCGCTGAAGGAGCTCATCCCCTTCCCTCCCAACCCCGGCGGCGGGCCCGCGCACCCCCCACGGGATTCATAGGCACCACCCGCGTCGCGCACCAGGGTGCCGTCCCAATCAAAGAAGACGGCCCGGATGCCCCTCATTCCAGGCCAAGGAGACGGATCTCCCGGCCCAGCCCGGCGAGCCTTCCCTCTGGGACCTCCAGGGCCGAAAGGAAGGGGCGCGCGGCCCCATAGCGGTCCGGAGAATTGGGGCTCATGCGAGCCCGGCCGAGGAAAGCCCCGTCCGCCCCGAAGAACACGAGCTCCAGGGGCAAGAACACGTGCTGCATGTGGAACTGGCTGACGGTTGGGGATTCGAATGCGAAAAGGATGGCGAGGTCCGCGGCGAGTTCCGGCGGCACCCCCATGAACCCGATGAACCGCTCGTGGGCCTCGTCCGCCAGGAGGACGGGGAGCCTCAGCTCGGTCCCAGCGGGATCCTGGAGGACCGCGACCCGCTTCTCCATGGTCCCTAGAACCCCAGGAAGCCGGGGAAGAACATCCCGGCTGAGGAGAGGGGCCGGGTCTTTTCCGCCCCCGGCGAAGCTCACCGGCGCATCGCCGACCCCATCGCCGTTGGCGTCAACGCCCTGGTAGTTGGAGTACCAGTTCCCCCGGCCGTAAGGAGCCCACAGGTTTTGCCCGAAATCCCGGGCCCAACGCGGGCACCCCCACACGAGGTTCTCGTAGATCAGGGTGTCCCGGCTTTCGCGGCCGAAGTAGAAGCCATCGTAGGAGCGGTAGATGAGGTTGTGGCGCACCACGTTTCCCTGGGGAAAGGCCTCCTGGTAGGCCTCCTCGAAGATGATCCCGATGTTGGCCTGGGTGACGTGGTTGAGCTCTAGTATTCCGTGGGAGCCGAAGTTGGAGATCCCATAACCGTAGGCCACTATGGAGTTCTGGGAGACCCGGGCGTAGCGTACGCCTTTATCCAAGAACACAGCGATATCGCCCTGCCAGAAGGAGCAAGCCTCCACCGTGGGGCCGAAGGCGGCTTCCACCTTCACCCCGTAGGCGTTCCGGTAAAACAGGGACTTGCGCACCACCGGTTCGCGGGAGGCCCCGGTGATGTGCACGCCCACAGGACCCGCGGCGACCGCGTTGTTCTCGGCCAGGAAATGGTCGGAAGCGTTCACATAAATCCCCACAGAGTTTGCGTAAATCCCGGAGTTTATGACCCGGACATGGTCCGAAAGGATCACGGCGATCCCCGCGTTCTTGGCGTTCGCGATCCGCGGGGAATCGCGGACCTCCGTGTGGGGCGAAAACAGGATGGTAACCCCGTTCCCGCGGGGACGGGAGATGTCGGCGGATTCGATCCGCACCCGTTCGGAGAAGGCCACGGTGATCCCATCGGTTTGGTCGATTTTCACGCGGCGCAACACCACGTTTTTCGCCCCGGCGATGGTGAGGTGTCCCGCGTCCAGATCAGCCAAAACCTCGTCGGCAAGGCCATAGAAGTAGTACACGGGCTTCCCGTTCACGGAGTTTGTGGGCTCGATTTCGTGCGCGTAATGGGCCAGGGCAGTGCCCAGGACCTGGAGCCCTTGTCCGCTTACCCCCAGGAAGTTCTCGCGGAGTTTCATGTTTTGGGAGTTTTGGATGATGATGCCGTTGAGGCTATCCCGAACCAAGCAGTCCTCGATCACCCCGTTTTGGGCGTGGATGAGGGCGATGGCCGCGCCCTGGGGATCCTGGGCCCCAAGGATCATACATCCCCGGATGAGGAAGGGCTTCCTTGTGTTTTCCACGTAAATCCCGTAGGGGACCCCCGGAGCGGGACGGATGGTCCAACCCGCGATGAGGTAGGGATCTTCAGGCGTGCCCGTTCCCGCGATCACCCCGTTTTCCGGGGTGAAGTCTTGGTCCGAGCGGATGAGGATGGGCCCTCGTTCCTGGGCGAGGGTCCCAACCACTAAAGCGAGTAGAAGCGAAAGGCCTATTGCCTTGCGCATTTTCCCTCCTTAGACTTGGATGCGTGAGGATAGCGCAAGGAGTAAAGTTCGGCAACGGTTTTGGGGAAAAGGAGGAGAGGTGTTGGAGCTTTCGCGGATGAGCTGGGTGCAGGCCAGGGATGCGTTTTCTTCGGCCACGGTGGCCCTCCTTCCCGTGGGCTCCACCGAACAGCACGGGCCCCATCTCCCCCTGGGAACGGACTGGATGACGGCCCAGGAGATCGCCCGCCGCGCTGGGAAAAAGGGCGGCTGGATTGTTCTTCCCCCCGTGCCCGTGGGCGTCTCCGAGCACCACCGTCAGTTCTGGGGAACGCTTTGGGTGCCCCCGGAGGTTCTGCGGGAATACGTGATGGGAATAGCCCGGGCCCTCGCCTTTCATGGGCTTCGCCGCTTGGTTTTGGTGAACGGCCACGGCGGAAACACCGCGACCTTGGAGGACGCGGCCCGCCGCCTGCGCCAGGAGAGGATCTACGCCTTTGTCTACGTGTGGTGGCGCGCCAGCGCCGAGGTGATCGCCCAGGTGATCGAAAGCGGTGGGTCCCACGCCGCGGAGATGGAAACGGCGGTGGCGTTGGCCATCGCCCCGGAGCTCGTGCATCCCGAGCGCTATGGGGAAGCCACGGCCAAGGGCGCGCCGGAGTGGGGCAAGAGGATCGAGGGCGTGGAGATCGGCTTCGATACCGTGGATTTTTCCGGAAGCGGGGCCACCGGGGATCCTTCCCGGGCTACGGCGGAAAAAGGCGAGCGCATCCTCGAGGCGGCGGCGGCACGGCTGGACGCGTTCTGCCGATGGCTGGTGGCCCAGCCCGAGGAAGCCCTTGCCCCCAAGCCTCATCTCCCCTGAAGGAGAGCGCATGCAGGAAAAGAAACTTCCCCCGGGGCAGAGTTGGCGGGAGGATTTGATCGTGTACGACATCGCTCCTCTTCCCCCCTTGGATCTCCGAAATTTTCGGCTTCGGGTCTTTGGTCGTGTGCGCCATCCGTGCGAGCTTTCCTGGGAAGAGCTGCAAGCGCTTCCGCGGCAGAGGATCCGCGCGGATTTCCACTGCGTGGAGGGCTGGAGCGTGCCCGATCTTGTTTGGGAGGGGGTGCCGGCTGCGGCCATCCTCCACCTCGTTCGGCCCGAGCCGGAAGCCGCGTGGGTCTTGGCCCACGGCCACGAGGGCTATACCACCACCGTTCCCTTCGCCTATTTTTCCCGTCCGGATACGCTCCTCGCTTTCTCCCTAAACGGGGAGCCCCTTCCCCCTCAGCACGGCTGGCCCCTGCGGCTCGTGGTCCCCTCCCTTTACGCCTGGAAGAGCGCGAAATACCTGGTGGCCCTGGAGTTCCTAAGAGACCTCCGCCGCGGGCACTGGGAGGAAAAAGGCTATCACGACGTGGGGGATCCGTGGCGAGAGGAACGCCGCCGCCTCTGATCCCTTAGGTTTCGCCGAGGAGTTTCCTCAGAATCTCCCACTCCTCCTGGGGCATCTTGTACGTGTGCTCGGGCCCGGGGAACGCGCCGGCCTTCACCTCCCGCACGTAGGCCTCGAAGGCTTGGCGCATGACGCTGGCCACGTCCGCGTAACGCTTGACGAACTTTGGGGTGAAGGCCTCAAAGAGGCCGAGGATGTCGTGTACGATGAGGAGTTGTCCGTGGCAAGCGGGGCCGGAGCCGATCCCCAGGATCGGGATCTTCGCGTTACGGACGATGATCTCTGCCACGCGGGCGGGGATGGCCTCAAGCAGGATGGCGAAGGCCCCGGCCTCTTCCAAGATCTTTGCGTCCTCGATGAGCTGCTTGGCCGTCTGGGCGCTTCTCCCTTGGGCCTTAAGGCCACCGATGAGGCTTGCCGCCTGGGGGGTGAGGCCGATGTGGCCCATCACGGGGATCCCGGCTTTGACGATGGCCTCCACCCGCGCGGCCATCCTCGCCCCGCCCTCAAGCTTCACCGCATCCGCTCCCCCTTCGGCGATGAACCGGCCCGCGTTTTGGACGGCCACCTCGTTTGCGGGTTGGTAGGACATGTACGGCATATCGCCCACCACAAAGGCCCGGGTCACCGCGCGGGAAACGGCCGCGGTGATCTCCACCATGAAATCCATCGTCGCGGGCAGGGTGCTGCGGTGGCCAAGCAGGCACATCGCGGCGGAATCGCCCACCAGGATCATGTCCACCCCGGTGCGATCCTCAAGCAGGGCCGTGGGATAATCGTAAGCCGTGAGAAACGTGATCTTTTCCCGGCGAGCCACCATGTCCAAAAGGTCGGGGATGGTCAGCTTCTTCCGCTCCTCCATGGAGCCTCCTTTCCCCAATGGTAGCGCGGCCGTTTGTTTTGGGGCCAAGCCCCGCTAAAATCCTTAAGGCCTGCGAGGAGGTGGGCTTCTGTGGCCGGGATCACCAATTGGGACAAGGTTTTGACCAAAGAAGGCTATCAGCGGCTCAAAGCCGAGCTTGAGTATCTTGTCCGGGTGAAACGGCCGGAGATCGCCGAGAAGATCCGGCGTGCCCGGGAATACGGGGATCTCTCGGAAAACGCGGAGTACCACGCGGCCAAAGAGGAACAGGCCATAGTCGAAGGCCGCATTGCCGAGCTCGAGCGCCTCCTGCGAGGAGCCCGGGTCATCGACTCCTGAGGCGGAGGACCGGCGGACTTTCCCCGTCCCTTCCCACCACCGGGGTGGCGGAAAGGAGGGCGGAGTAAATCGCCTCTTCCGTGGCCTCCGCCGCGGCTCGATAAAGATCAGAGATAAGGGGATTGCGATCGAGTAGTCTTCCTGTCTCGATCCGCGCCGTTTCCCGGGGGAAGCGGAGGCTTACGGAGAAAGCCAGGAAGAAATCGCCGCTTCCCGTGCTGGCTGGGGCGCCGGTGCGGGCCGCGCCCAACGCCGCCCGGCGGGCCAGCCGCCCAAGTTGCTCTGGGAAAAGCGGGGCATCCGTGGCCAGGATTACCACCAGCGACCCGTGCTCCTTGGCCCAACACGAAGGGTGGCCTTTCCTCTCCCCCGCGGGGAGGGGGTCAGGGCGGAGGGCGGTCTCAGGGAACCGAAAATCCTCGGGACGGCCCATGTTGGGGAGGGCCAGAACGCCCACGGTGTAGGGGCCGGCCAGGCGGGAGGCCGTGCCAATGCCTGATTTATACCCGAACGCCACCACCCCCGTCCCCGCGCCCACACAGCCCTCGGAAAACTCCTCCGCCGCGGACTCCAAAGCGAAAAGGCCGTGTTCCTCGCGCACCGGCCGCCGCTCGATGGCGGAAAGTCTCCCGTCGTTGCATTCCAGGACCACGGGGTTGATGGAGCGGGCTTGGGGATGACGGCGCAGGGTCCAACTGAGAAGGGCCTCCGCGCAGCGGTACACGGCCAGGGTGTTGGTGAGGAGGATGGGGGTCTCGAGCTCCCCCAGATCCCGGACCTGCCATAGCCCCAGGGCCTTCCCGTGGCCGTGGAGGACGAAGACCCCTGCGGAGAAGGGCTCGGCATAGGGGTCCCCGGGCGGGAGGATGGCGGTGACGCCGGTGCGGATGGCTTCCGGTCCCTCACCCTCGCTGAGGGTGCAGTGACCCACGCGTAAGCCGGGAACATCGGTGATGGCCGCCCGGGGACCTGGGGGGAGGAGGCCCAGGCGGAGGCCCGTCAAGCGAAAAGCGTTCATGCGTAAAGCCGGAACTCGTAAGGGTGAGGCCTGGCCGCCACCTCCGCCGCTTCTTTGGACTTCAGGGACAGCCAGAGATCCAAAAGCTCCTCCTGGAAAACCCCGGCCACGGTGAAGCACTCGTGGTCGCGCCGGAGGGCCTCGAGGGCCTCCTCCAGCGAGCCGGGGAGGACTGGGACCCGGCGTTTTTTCCCAGGTCCCCAGCCCCGGGCCAGCGGATCGATCCCCTGGCGGATCCCGTCGATCCCGGCCATGAGGCACGCCGCCAGGGCCAAGTAAGGATTGCATGTGGGATCGGGCGGCCGGTATTCCACCCGGAGGGTTTGGGGGGTGGTGAGGTACCCCGGGATGCGCACGGCCGCGGTGCGGTCCGCATGGCCAAAGAACAGCTCCACGGGCGCCTCAAATCCCGGGCGCAGCCGCCGGTAGGAATTGGTGGAGGGCGAAACCCAAGCGGACAGGGCCCGGCCATGCGCCAAAAGCCCGCCCACGTAAGCCCGCCCCGTTGGCGAAAGCCCCTCGTCTCCGGCGAAGAGATTGCCGTCCCTCCCCACAAGGAATTGGTGGACATGCAGGCCGTTCCCGGCGTGATGGTAAAGGGGCTTTGGGAGAAAACAGGCAAGGAGCCCATGGTCTGCGGCAATGCGGGCGATGAGATCCTTGGCCAAAACGGTCCAATCCGCGGCCGCCAGGAGGCTTCCCAGTCCCAACTCGATCTCCATTTGCCCGTACCCCCCGCCCTCGTGGTGGTGGTAGCGGACGGGGATGCCCCAGCCGGTGAGGATCTCCACCGCTTGATCCCGGATGTCCCTTCCCCGGTCCTGGGCGCCGCTCAGGTGGTAGGCGGGGTAAGGGGGCGAAAGGGGATCTCCCGCGGGGCTGGACTGGCCTTCCAGGGGGAAGATCTCCACCCCCTGGGCGAGGGGGCTGTCGCTCACGTGGATCTCCTCGAAGAGGTAAAACTCTAGTTCCACGGCGAACTTGGCCTCCTGAGCAATCCCCGCGTCGCGCAGGAAGCGCGCGGCGGCCCGGGCCACGCTGCGCGGGGCCAACGGGCTTGGGCCTTCGCCCGGGCGACCCAGATCGCACAGGACCAAGGCCGCCGGAGGATCACAAAGGGGATCCAAGTAAACGGCGTTCAGATCAGGAAGCAAAACCCAGTCGCTGTCCTCGGTTTTGGCGAGGCCGTAGTGAACGCCGTCCACGCCCACCCCTTCCTTGACCATCTCCTCGGAGACGGATTCCGCCGGCACGGTGAGCCCCCGGAGCCGGCCGGAGAGGTCCACGGCCCGCAGCTCCACGTAACGGACATGCTCCTCCTGGAGGAGGGCCACAAACTCGGCGAAGGTCATCGGCGCTCCTTTCACGGCTTGGGGACGGCCAGATCCGCTGGGCCCCAGCCCGAAAGGACCGCCTCGGGGAACGTGGCGGAGACGATCTCCCGGATGATCTCCGCGTGCTTCACCTTTTCCCTTCCCCAGTCGGCGAGGGTCTTTCCGGAGACCCAGGGTTTGTAGAGGGCGCCGGGGCCGACCACACAGGCCGGTCCCGGCTCGAGCTTGAAATAGCATGGCGCGCAAACCCGCACCATTTCCGGGGTTTCGTAGAAGCGATGGAAGCCCCCGAAGGAATCGGTGAGGGTCACGTGAAGGTCCATGGGGATCTTCACGGCCTTGCGGATCGCCGCGAGCTCAGGAAGCTCCAGATCCGCCACGGGGTTGAACGTGTTGGCTCCTAACATCTCCAGAACCTTGGCCCCCGCGGGGTTGCCGTGCCCGGCGAAAATGGAGACCTTGAACACCACATCCCTGGGAAGATCGCCGTTTTCCCGCATTTGCGAAAGAAGCCAAAGCAGGCCCTCGTCCAAAACCAGGAAGCCACGGAACCCTAAGTCCACAGCGCGGAGGATATCCGTCACCACGTATCGAATTTGATCGGCCCCGCGGAAGCGCAGCCCGGAGAGGGAGCCTTCGGGGGTGAGGAGCTGCCGCCCTGTGTCCCAGCCCGAACGTGGGCCCGGGGTGAGGATCACCTCCACTTTTGCTTCCGCCGCAAGTTTTGCGAAATCCCGAAGCTCGGCCCGGGTAAGGAGCGTGGCCCCCATCACCACGGAGATCACCCGATGGACGGGAACGCCGCGCTTTCGGGCCTCGTCCACCACGGCCTCCAGGACCTCCGGCCGTTCGACGCCGGAGATCTCCATGCGGTAGTGCGCGCCATCGGGAAACCGCAGGGGACTTGAGGGAAGCTCGTAGGCGTCGCGCCCGGGTATCCCGTAATTTTCCAGGATCCTTTGGACTTTCCTTTGATCCATGCCTGCCTCCTTTTCCCGCCAACACCGGCCTCCCCATGGTACCACGGGCGCGGCGGTGGGAGGATGGATCAGGGTCGGATCATGCGGCGGTAGAGGAACAGGGCTGCCCCTATGCCCAAGATCACGTCACCCACGCTGAACGCCGAGCTCAAGGGGAACCAGGCGGGAAGAAAAAGCCAATCGCCGAGGAAGTTGAGGCGGGTTTGGGCGCTCATGAGGATCGTGTTTCCTGTGCGAAGGCCCTCTTCCAAAGCCCGGGCCACGCCCTCTTGGCCCGCCCGCCTCAGGGCTTCCGCGGAGGCCGGCATGTACCCGCCGTTAGCGCTGATGACGAGGAAATTCAAAAGGAGGCCCAACCCCATCCCCCAAATCTCCGGATAACGCCAGTTCCGGGCCACAAAAGCGAGGAGGAAAACATAGGAGAGGACATGCCAATAGGGGGTTCCCCAGGGGATGAGCGGTCCTCCTCTTCCCAAGGGAAAGATGAGGAGCTGCAGCGCTAAAGGTGGGAGGAGAAGCCAAAGACCCCGGAGGCGCACTCTCCCAAGATTCCCGATCTTGCCTCCGCGGAGGGTGCCAAGGACAACCCCAAGGAAAACGGCCCAAAGAAGGGGCATTACTCTAGGATCTGAAGGAAGATCTCCACGAGCTTTGGGTCCAGGGTTTTTCCGGCCATTTCCCGCATGATCTTGCGGGCTTCCTCTTCAGGGTAGGCTTTGCGGTAAGGCCGGTCCGAGAGGAGGGCATGCCACACATCGGCTACGGCGATGATCCGCGATCCCAAAGGTATTTCCTCCCCTTTCAGCCCGTCCGGGTACCCGCTTCCGTCCCAGTGCTCGTGTTCGTGGCGGATAATGTCCACACAGTCCTTGTAGATCTCCAATCCTGAAAGAATCTCAGCGCCCACCACGGGGTGCTGTTTTATCACCTTCCATTCCTCCTCGGTGAG
>ERZ1685331.119-NODE-119-length-19271-cov-19.757442_pt1 | contig 19271 bp, 18 predicted proteins | sample MGYA00580194_ERZ1685331 | MGnify/ENA primary metagenome ERZ1685331 (study PRJEB41501, sample SAMN08275520) | hot springs metagenome | biome: alkaline hot spring; material: microbial mat | place: Russia: Ush-Beldyr | collected 2015-07 | depth 0.5 m m ...
GTGTCATTTCAGTGCTCTTCTGCGAGCCGAAAATTCAGAAACAGAACGTCTCTTACGTTGTCTGGAAACAGTCGTCCCCATTTCAGTGCTCTTCTGCGAGCCGAAAATTCAGAAACCAACGTGTTCTTCCGCACGAACACGCAGGTGTTTAAATTTCAGTGCTCTTCTGCGAGCCGAAAATTCAGAAACGCCTCGCTCCGGAATCCCTCCCGTCCGTGTGATTCATCATAATGACTGCGCTTCGCCGCTCCTGAGCCTTCCTGTTACGTCTGCATATCACCCGGATCATAGCATGACCGCGCCTGTTTCGCAACTCGATTCTTGTCCGAAAACCGCGTCAAGTTGCGAAGTATGTCCCTTCCCTCTCTGAAGAGCAATATGCCTGTGAAAACTCTTGACACGTCGGTTTTGAGACACGCCGTTTTGGGCGTGCAAGCGGCGAGTTGCGAGAGCGTTGCCGAGAGGTAGGGGTTAGGGGTTGTAGGGATTAGGGGTTGGGGTCAGGAACTCGATGACTTCGATAATTGCGTTGATCCTCACCCCTGTCCCTCTGCCGCCGTGACCCTTGCGCCTTTTGCCTGCGCTGCGTCGCCTCTCACGCCTCGACGTGCCCGGCGTGCGGCGCGGCGCAACCTGCTATCATGGCGCGTCGCACCTTCCTGTTCGGCGAGCATCGCCCTAACCCCTAACCTCTCACCCCTTTCACACCACATCATTGCAAAATCGGCGAAATTCGCAGACGGCGCACTGGCGGCGTGAGGCTGGCGGTGCGGGGATGCGTTCGTGATCAACCGTTTCACGGATCTCGGCAACTGCTGCGCGCACCCGATCACGCAGCGCGGCGCTGATCGTCACCGCCTCGGCTTTGCGCTCCGGCATGTGGTAGATAAATCCGCGCTTGACGGGGATACCCCACAACTCTTCCAGCATGAGCGCGTAGGCGGTGAGTTGCAGTTTGACGTGTGGCGCAGCTTTGCCTTCGGTGCTTTTGTATTCCACGACAATCACCTCGGTTGCGTGGCGCCGGTCGGGAATGGCGATGACCAGATCGACGCGCCCGCGTAGTCCGAGTTTCTCTGAGCGTAGCGGAACGTCGAAGAAGCGTTCGCCCTGTTTCAACCCGTAGGCGCGAAGCGAACGCCGCTCCTCGCGCCCGCTCTCCGCGCGGTGCTCTTCCATTCCGGCGATCATCAAGGTGGTCATCGGTCGAATGTCGGGCAGGCAGTACTGGTAGTAGACAACACGCGGGCAGTATGCCCACTGTCGCAGGTCGGTCACTTCAAACGTGTCGTCAATCATCGTTTTCCCCCTGGTGAATGACGCGCCGCGCGTTCCAGACGTCGTCGGGAAAGGTAAAGAGCTGGATATTGCCCGCGTTTTTGCCCAGCCGCCGCTTCACTTCGGTCATCAGTTCGCGCTGGTGGGTGCGGCTGAGGGCGCCGCTGAAAGCGCTGTATTGAATGCGTTGCAGACCGTAGTCGAGGCAGGCGTCGGCAACTTTCTGTCGCGCGCGGTCGTTGGGTATGTCGTAGATTAGCAGACAGCGCATAGCATGACCATGCAAACAAAGTGAACTCCGGTCCAACGGCGATGATGAATGTCGTAGATGATCAGACAGTACATGGCATTACCATCCCATCACAAACGGTTCGTAGGTCGGGCGTTCGCCGCGCACGAAGGTGGCGATGTGGCGCGCCTGACACTGGAGAATGTGGCGCAGCGGCTGTCGCTTGCCTTCGTATGGCTCGGCGCTGTCCAGGCGCTCGAGGATCTTCTCGGCGATGCGCTTGCGGGTCGCATCGTCGAGCAAGCCGTCGTCGCGCTGGACGATCTCGAACTGGCGGTTGACCAGCCCGATCAGGGTGCGGTCAACGACTGCCTGGCGAAACTCTTCGATCAGGTCAAGCGTCAGACTCGGTTTGCCTGGTCGATCAGCATGGAGGAACCCGGCGTTGGGGTCCAGCCCGGCAAGGATGAGGGCGGTGCGCACCTGTGACTGAAGGACGCCGTAGCCGTAGTTGAGCGCCTGGTTGAAGCGGTCGCGCGCGCCGCGCGTTTCGCGCCCGGGCCAGGCAAGGTCGTCGGGAATGATGCGCGCCACGGCTGCCCAGTAGCGCGCGCCGGCCATTCCCTCGAAGCCCATCAACGCGGCACGGGTTTCGTCGGTGAGGACGCCGCGCACTGCGCGCAGCGGCGGGAGGGCGTCGAGGATTTCGGTGGCGGTGCGCATCAGGTCGTCGTACAGGTCCGGGTTGCTCTCTTTGCGATTTTTGGCGGCATAGCGCAGCATGTTCGCCTGGCTCTGGATCTTGCCGCTGGCGAATGCCTGCGCCAGGTGCACGCCGCGCTCGTCGTCGCCGGCGCGCAACTGCGCGCGGCGCGTGAGCGCCATGCCGGTGATGCCGCTGTGCATCAGCGTGCCGTAGTCGCCGCTGTCAGCACTGCTGAGGAAGTGAATCGGAATGCCCTCCTCGGCGCAGGCGCGCACTACGTCGCTGCTGAGACCAACGCCGTCGCTGCAGATGAGGATCTGTTCCAGGTGCATGATCGGCACTTCCGCCAGACGTTCTTTCTCTTTCAAGACGCGAATGCGCCCCTGGTGTTTTGAGATGAAGACGCCGAATTGATCGACAATGAGGTGCATGAACGTGTCTCCTTTGTGAGAACTGAGAACTGAGAACCGAGAACTGAGAACTGAGAACTGAGAACTGAGAACCAGAGGTTGGGGTTAGAGGTTAGGGGTTAGGGGTTAGACTTCCCACCTCTACCTCGTGCGCTTGTCTCGTGCCTTGCTTCACCTTCCCACCTGCCACCATATTTGAACCACAGAGACACAGAGAGCACCGAGAGTCGCGCTACACCCTTGTTCCGCAATCGCCCGTTCAACCGCAACCTTCACACCTTTCACTTTCGCACCTTTCACCTTTCCACGTTCAACGTTCAACGATTCGAGGCGTTGGGGTGCAACGTCTCTGACTGCAACCTTCCAGTTATAGTCCATGGCGCAGACCTCAAGGGTCGGGGGTCCTCTTCCGTCAAGACCCTTGAGGGCGCATACGTCCACACCGGGAGCGTCAGTCGTTCCGTTAGAGAGGTTGCGTGACAGACCTCAGTCAACGTGTAGAGACCTCAAAGATCGGGGACTCTCACCTTATAACCTTCAACCTTCCCACCTTCAACGGCGTACCTCGAGATGAGCCGGTAAAACGCGCCAGCCATCCAAACCTTCACCCTTCAACCTTCCCGCGTTCAACGATGTACCATCCGTCGCCTTTGACGGCGTTTTTGCCGACGTGGACCAGGCTGCCCCAGACGAGGAGTTCACGCAGAGGTCCGAGGTCGCCGGTGAAGACCGCGTCGCCAACGATGCCGCCGATCGGGGTGCGTTCGCCGGTGCGCCGTGAGTGGCTGACAATGTCGATCCAGCGGGTGTGGTTGCGTTCCAGGATGGCGCGTTCCGCCAGCGGCAGGAGGGCGCGCGCGTCGGCCACCGGCAGCGGACCGTCGCCATACGCGGCAGAGAGGTCGGTCAGGCGGATGCCGAGCCGCTGGATGAGCGGACGCAGCGCTGGGCGTTTGACCAGGCGTCCGTCGTCGATCAGGCGCATTGGCGTCAGGAAGCGGACGGTCAGGCGGTCGTCGGGGAGGGTGGCGGCAAACGCCGCGACCTCCGCCGGTCCGATGGGAATGCCGGGCGCCTCGACCTGGCGCTGATCGGCGCGGAAGAGCGGCTGTCGCGCGCCGGTCAGCGGGTTGATAGCGTCGATCGCCTGGAGGCGCACTCCGCCGCGCCGCCCGTTGTTTTCCTGGAGACGCCGTCCCAAGCCCTGAACTTCGATCCCCTGGGCTGCCATGACGAGGTAGGGAAAGAGTTCGGCAGCGTGCCCGAACAGCCCCAGCCCGAAGGTCAGGGTTTCACCCGGCGCATAGCGGCGCGGCTGCGGCGGGCGGGTGACATACGGGCGGGGGCGTTGCTCGCCGCCGGTTTCGCCGGCGTCGCGCATGGGCGCGACAAGCGCCGCTACCGGGCAGACGTTGAGCAGCGGGCAGTCGGCGCAGGTCGGCGCCTCGCGGTTGGCGCAGAAGCGACCCAGCAGCGCATTGACAATCGCGCCGCGCACAGCGGCTCCGGCGTTGTTGTCGAGTTCGAGGGGGGAGGCAGTGACGAAGGTCAGGAGGAGATGGTGGATAGTGAACATCACGCTTCAACTCCAGTCTGAGTCAGACACCGTATCGCCAAATGAGAGACCGTTGCGCGAGTCGTAGGGCAGGTGAGCGATCCATACCCGTCGCTGATCGGTTCCTTCCGCCGGTCTGATTTTGCCCTGGTTGCGCAGGATGGCAAAACGTTGTTTGCTGATGCTGACCAGGTAGTTGTTCGCCTCGATATAGCGCTCATCAACGAGCAGATTGACATATTCGCCCTCAAAACATCGCGGTATTACATCAATGCCGTCAAACATGCGCTCGAAATCGTCTTCGCGCTGTTCGTCGCTCTGGAAAGGGCGAAGCCCGCTGATGATCAGGTCAACCTGTTGCGCCATCCGCTGATAGGCGTCGGTCCATTGCTGTTGGAGCGCTGGATCGTGGTAGATAGAGTCGAGCCAGGTATTGATTGCCTTTTCGTCAATGATTTCGCGGTCATGCTTTTCCAGTTCGGCAAGTGTAACGCGCACGATATGTCCTGATCGTTGCGGGTCGCGGTCGCGCCCGTAGACTCCCTGACCATCGGCAGGCTGGCGGAAGACGTACACCGGGCAGATGCCTTTTGCGCCTTTGCGATTGACCCGTCCGAAGCGTTGCAAGAGCGCTTCAAGTGGCGCGGGATCGCTGTAGATCGTGTCGAGATCGATGTCGAGGCTCACCTCAACAACCTGGGTCGCTACCAGCGCCAGCGGCGGTCGCTGTTGGACATCGCTGCCGCAGCGTGCGCGGATGTTTTGTTCGAGCCGGTTACGGTCGCCGTAGGTGAAGCGACTGTGGATCAGGATCAGGTGGTCGCCGTCCAATCCAGCCTGCGCCAGTCTGTCGCGCATCTCCTGGGCGCGCGCGACCGTGTTGGCGCACACCAGCACCTGTCTGCCGGCGCGCACGGTGTTCACAATTTCTGTGACTGTTGCGTCATCGGTCAGTTCGCCGTCACGCAGGTGTAGTTCGTGGCGACGGAAGCGTTCGAAGAGCGCCGGTTCTGCGCTGACTATCGGTGTGTTGTTCCCCAGCGCATCGCGTAGACGGTCGCAAATGAGCTGTGGAAAGGTGGCCGACATGACGAAGAAGCGGGCAGCGAAACGTTCGCGTAGATAGCGCATCAGACCGGTGATGAGCGCCAGCCGTTCCGGTTCGTAGGCGTGAATTTCGTCGAAGATAAACGCCGCCTGGGCATAATCGGACAGCATCGCCTCGAAGCCGCGCAACTGGAAGAGCGCTTTGAGTAACTGGTACGGGCTGAGCACCTTGAGCGGACGGGCATGCAGCAGGTTGAGGTTTTGCTCCCACTGCGCTCGTCGGGCGGCGCTCGCCGACCACTCCTCACCTTCGTGAAAACGAGCGTACAGCGCCTGGACGGCGCGCCCATGCTGCAATCCTACTGCATGATTACCAAAAGCGCGTTGCAGGCGATCATACATAGCGTTCATGCTGGCCTGATAGGGCAGGGTGTAGAAGATGCGCGCTGGCGGCGCTTTGCCGTCGCCGAGCGCCCAGTAAAGCGCCGCTTCGGTCTTGCCGCTGCCCGTCGGCGCCATCAGGAGCGCCGACTGCGGTCCAATCGTAGCGCTTTGTTCCTGATGATGGTAAGGCTGCTGACCGGGACGTACTATGCGCGCAGCCAGCATTCGCCACGACTCCTGGACAGGCGGCGGCATCTGACGCAGATGGGCTGACGCCATATGATCGGCGCTGGTGATCAATCCGCGCAGGAGGATGCCGGGAATGCGCGCGGCGCCTGGCGCGCCTGCCAGGTTATGCACCCAGTCATGGTACATCTGCAACCAGTGCCGGATACGTTGGGCAGTGACCTGACAACGTTGCGGCGGGATAGGATCGACTACTGCGCTCAAGTCGAGTTGGTCGCGCCAGGGATTGGCGCACTCCGTCAGCCAACGTTGAAGATGATCAATCACCGGCCGGTCGAGTTCGCAGCACAGATCGACCAGCGGATCTCGACGCAGACCCGGCGGGTAGGTCTGCGCGATCTCCGGTTCGTCACGGTGATGGGAAACGATCGCCGCTGTCAGCCAGCGTTGCTCATCATGCGTGAAGCCGTGAGCAATAGCATCCACGAATGCCAGCGAGAGCACTTCGTGACGGTGGGACCATGGCGGTCCGCCGCGCAGCCGCTGCTGGAAGCCGCGCGCCGCCTTGCCGAAGTCGTGCAGGAACGCAGCCCAGTAGAGGCAGTGCCAGAGGCGCGATCCATTGTCGAGGTGCGGACGCAGCCGATACAGATCGGTCAGTTTGACCAACACGTCCCATGTGTGTTCAGCCAGCGTCTCACCGCCGTACCGCTGACTCTTTGCCAGGATATGATCCATCCAATCAGGCCATGGCGAGGGCTTCATCATTTGCTCCCACAAACGTGTGAAACCACAATCCCAGCGGCAAGCCATTCGCCGATGGCGCGGTCGGGTCGCTCCAGTAGCGCGGCGCCTGATTGCCAAAACGCAGCATCTGATCGGTCGTCACCCGTTGCTGCAGAAGCAGATAACGGGCAAAAACCGGTCGGCGGCGGTTACGATAGTCGATCCAGCGTGGCATTAAGGTCACAATGCCGGCCGGGATTTGTGTCGCCATGGTGTAGGGCAGAAGCGTATGCTCGAAGTACGCTCGATCCGTCTGCTTCAAATCCACCACTTCGATCCGGGTGTAGCTGGCCAGGTCCTGCGATCGACCAAGGATCACCGGATAGCGCGGTTTGCGAAAGGCGTCAATCCAGTCGGGCCGGTTGAGATAGAGCGTCAACTGCGGGAAGAGCAGAATGCGGCGCCGGAAGGGATTGATATTCCCTTCAAGCGCCTTGCGCTCGCCGCCGGGCAATTTGCCCGACGACGCCGAGAGCACATGGATGTGCTCAAGGTCATCGCCCTCGCCAACAGCAGTGAAATGGTAGGCGAACGTCAGCCCGTCCGGTTCGACCCAGTCACCCAGTGCGCTGCACACGTGCCCATAGATCGTCGCTGGCGGCGGCAGCGGGAAACTCGGCTGCGTCCCCAGCATAAAGTGCGGGTAGCGGAAAGAGGTCGTCACTCCTTCGAGCACGATCTTGAGCGCCTGCATGCTCGCCTCCTAATCTAGCCATTCGGGGTGCTGGTCAAATGAATCCACGAAAGCGGTGAATGCCTCACGCGGATGGCTCAGATGAATTGACGGCAGTCCGTTATCGGCGGCGCTGGCGTTATGTTCGGCGACAAATTGCTCGAAACCGCCTCGCGCTTCGTCGAGGTAGCCCTTTACCCAGCCAACGTACACCGGCGAGAGGATGCTATCGGCAAAAACACGCAGTGCATCACGCAGCGCATCGATCTTCACTTCGGGCAGACCGGCGCGATTGGCGCCGACTGTGTGATGGAAGATATGATTGCCGCCAGCCGTCACGGCAAAGACCACCAGCGCCGGGCTGACATCGGTATAGTGCAACGTCTGCTTGGCGCCGCCTTCGAGTTGCGCCATGCCGGAGAAGAGCGCCTTGACCCGCGCCAGTCGATCCTCTTTCGGCAGACGATACGACTGCTCTGTGGCCATATGCTCAGCGCCGGGAACGTCCTTGATCAGCCGCACCCGATCATCATCCAGATTGCGAAATCCGGTGCGGTTGCGGTACGAGAACGTGCCGCATGCCCACAGGTCGAGCGAAAACAGCCCTTTCAGGGTCGTGCGATAGAACTGATGCTCGTGCGGCACCGGATTCCCCTCGTGACGCGACATCACGCCGAAGTCGTTCGTCGGATTGACCGGCGCAATCGACACCAGCGTGCTCACCCGGAAGGGGGAGGCGCGAGTGACCGTATCCTTGACCGGTGTCGCATCAGCCAGCAACCCCGACTCTTCACGACTCTTCTTCGCTGTATCCGCCTTTGAGGGTGCGCGCATGTAGCCGAAAATGTCATCGTCCCAATAGAGAATTGGGTTGGCGTCGGTGTACGCAATCTTCTCTTCGCGGAAGATCGGCGATGCTTTCCATTCCGGCACGCGTCGTTCGAGCGTAGTGCGCAGCCAGTAGCGGAACGCCTGCGCCGAGGCATACGGGAAGTATCCTGCCTTTGTCGTGATGACTTTGACCCCGACGGTATTCTCTTCGCGTTCGCCGGGAATGTTGCCGAGATTGTTCAGCGCCGACGCTGGCGCATCGATCAGGAGCAAACCGGTGACGAAAGCCATGGCGATGTCCTCCTCAAAGATATCGAAATATCAGTTCTGTTCGGCGACGGCAACTTCTTCCTCGGTTGGCACTGCGTCCGCATTGCTGGCGATCCAGTCGCGCAACTGCTCGACCATGCGGATGAGCACCAGATCGCGGATCAAGCGCCAGTCGGAACGCAGCACCTCTTCGCCTTCCATAAAAAGGGTGAGGAAACTATCGAGATCGAACAGTGTCTCCGTGCCGCGCTTGTAGCGGGTGTAGTCGATATTGGTCTTGTTGAGCAGCGACAGGAAGTGATCGGTGCGCTGCACGGTGAAGAACTGGCGAAAGAAGCGCTTGCCTCCCTGAGAGCGGGTGTAGTCGGCCAGCTTATCACCCAGTTCCTTCAGTTTTGCCACCCGGTCATCGGTCATAAGCATTACCTCCTGCACAAAAAGTTCGACGATGGGCCACGAGACAAGATCGGCTTCGCGGCGCGGCGAATAGTCGCGCCGTGGGTCATCCGCAGGAAGGCGCAAATCAGGCGTGCGCAGAAAATAGGTGCGCACAAAACGCGCCGCCTGCCCCGGCAGAGTAAAGAGGTCCTCGAACAGATAGTTGAAGCGCAGCTCGGTCGGTTCAGCCGCTTTGCCCCGTTTGCCTAGCGCCGCAGGGCGCTGCCAGCTGCGCGCAACCAGTTCGTTCCAGATGGCGCGGTACATCGGGGTGTGGACGGCGCTCAGGAAACCGGTGATCTGCAACGGCAGATGGTAAATATCGAGAGATGGCGACTGGCTGTTGTTGAAATAGTATGCCGTGACGGCCGGTCGATGCTGACGCCGCCGCTCCTCCTGCGCCTGTCGGGTTTGAATGGCATTGAGTGTTTCGATCAGCAGCGTCTTCAGGGTGCGCGGCGAACCGGGCAGCTTCTCTTCGCCCGCTGCCTGCGCCCTGGCGACGTCGGCGAGATTGCGCTGCAAAAATTGCCTGGCGAAGTCGATTGTCAACGCTTCGTCGTCGCAGTGCACCGCGAGCAGTCCGCCGCCTACCTTAGCGCAGCCCAACGGCATTGCCTGCAGCGCCAGAATCGCTTCGGACGCCATTGGCAACCCTGGATCGCCGTTGATGAAGAAGTTGATCGAATCGTCCCCCTGCAAGAGCGGCATCTGCGCCCGCCCGATCCGTCCCGGTTGCAATTTTCCGGACAGTTCGAACGCAGCCGCCGGAAGACCGGTAAAGAGACAGGTCTCAAGCGACGCAGCATCCTGCGCCCATTGTCGCAGATGCCGATCCGCCCAATACTTGCGTTTCTGCTGCGCTTCGTCCTTCTTTTCAGGGTTATCGAACCGATCCGGGTTAAACGCCGACTGGGCGAACCATGCATTGCTGGTGAAGGCGACTGTCAGAAAGCTGCGCAGCGGTTGGCGCACATAGTTCGTTTCGATATAGTCGGCGACCTGCTGAAAATCTTCCGCCGTCAGATCGGCAAAACAGCCTTTGCCCGCAAAAGCGCACATCGTTGCAAAGCCAATATCAACAAAGGGGTGTCCGGTGTACGTTACCTGGCGTTGCATGACAATATCTCCTCTTCTTTTGGAAGATAAGACCTTGCAGGTGTCACAATTTCGTCCGTCTCCCGCAGCGCGGGGCACATGGTCAATGCGCACCGTCCTCGTGGGCGCCCCTCCGCTGATCCCACCACGGGGGGCGCCCACGGGGGGCGCTCCGGCATCGGGCGCCCACGGGGGGGCGCCCCTACTGCCCTGGAGGGCGCCCACGGGGGGCGCTCCGGCATCGGGCGCCCACGGGGGGGCGCCCCTATGCTGACACCACCACGGTGGGGCGCTCCTGCAATCCGCCGTCCGTGTTCAATGTTCATCTCATCGTGCGGCGTTGCGGTGCAACGTCGCACTACGGGGGATGGTCCCACGTTCAATGTTCAACCTTCAACTTTCACACTTTTCCACTCTGACTCTACCATCCTGCCCTGCACTATATCCGCAGTTACATGCCTCTGGCGCAGATTCTGGCGGCTCGTCGCCTTCGTAGGACGCCAGGGCGGCGCGCAGGTCGGCGATGACGGCGGCGCGCAGATCGGCTGGCGCCAGGACGATGGCGTGCGGTCCGTGCCCCAGCACCCAGCGGCGCACTTCGTTCAGCGCGCCGGTGCGAAAGCGCAACGTGACGCCGCCGTCGCTGTGCTGCTCGATGCTCTGCGTCGGGTGCCATGTCCGGCGGAGAATGTAGCGCGCCTGGTATTCGTCGAAGCGAATGGCGATCTCGCGCGGCGTTTCGCCGTGTTCAGCGAGAAATCCCTGCGCCAGGTAGGCGTCTGGCGAAAAGTCGGCGTCACGGATGAAGCGCTCATCGCGGCGAACGTCCCATCGTTCGATATTGCTCACCGCAAAGTTGCGAAACTGGTTGCGTAGATGGTCGAACGCGATCACCTGCCAGTCGCCGCGCACGTTATGGAGGTGGTAGGGTTCGATCACCCGTTCGTTGCGTTCGCCGCGACTGGCGGTGTAGTAGGTGATTGTAATGCGCCAGCGCTCGACGATCGCCTCGCTGAGTGCGGTCAGCAACACCGGATCGGCGCTGACCGTCGCGCCTGGCTGGAAGGTATAGTGCCGCGCGACGTCGCTCAACTTGACCTGTGTTCGTTGCGGCAGGTGTGCCGCCAGTTTCTCGATGGCATTGCGGAGCGGTTCTTCAAATGCGGCGCCCAGATAGCGGCGGGCCAGCTCGGCGCTCAGGAAGAATGCCAGCAGTTCGCCTTCGGTCGCCATTACCGCTGGCAATGCCCACGTCGGATCACTGTAGTAGTACCCCTGGCGGCTGCGGCTGTACTTCAGCGGCGCGCGCAGCGTGCTGCGGAAGTAGTCGATGTCATCGTACACGGTGCGTTCGCTGACCTCGAAGCGCTCCGCGAAATCCGCCACACCTGGGTATGCGCCGGTGCGGATGAGCATATCCATCTGAACGATGCGGTTGAGTTTGGAAGACATGGATTGCTATCCTCGGTCGATGGTGCGTGCTCAATAATGCCTTTTTGAACTATAGCACAGGTTGCCGTTACAAACGTGACGCATCAGGAGCCTTGCTCTGAAGCGATCGACTCCTTGTCGCATTCTGTGACCTCATATATAATTACGTCCATCTGCCAGAGTGTTCTGAGTCTCATCTTCTGATCGGCGCTCTGGTTACGGGTTGCCACGCAACGCAACCACTGATCCTGGACGATACGCTTCCACCCTGCTCGTGACGATAATGCCGTGATCGTATTGCTGCGCCTGGACGACTGCCAGCCACGGGTGGCGGCGATAGGCGAGACTGGCGCCGACAACCAGCCAGAAGGGTATTTTGCCGCTGAGCACGACGCCGCATTGCGGGTCGAGTTCTGGCAGCGCTGCGCCCTCGACTTCATCATAGTCCAGGTACGATGTTCCAGGCTGCACTTCGATCCAGGCGTACTCTGGACAGGTTGCGATTTTCCACGAAATTGCAGCAGGCTTTGCCGATGGGGAGCAGATCAGCGTCACCGGCGCAATCCACCCCAGGCGAGGGTCGAACAGGAAGATCGGGTGGGGCGCGGCGTGCAGCGCCAGCGCGGCGTACAACCAGTTGGGAGCGCGTCCGTAGAGGGAGAGTGGCGCCGCCGGCGTATCGTCAAGAGCCAGCGGCAGATGCTCCGGTTGCCAGCGCCGGGCGCTCTCCGACAGCCCGATCCGGTGCGCCAGGTGATTGATGTCGATCACCAGTTCAGTGGGGGCATGTGACAGGTGATAGGACTTCAGTTCGGACTCGGTGTAGCTCAAAATCTCTCGCAGTCGTTGCGCCAGCGCCAGCGTCATCGGTCCGGCGGCGCCAGTGTGCCGTTCGAGCCTGCCGATCCGCCCGCGCAGCACCGGCGTCTCGGCGTCGATGCGGTCGTCACCGTCGAGCACGGAGTGCAACTCGGCGATCACCGGCAACCCGCAGCGTTCGGCGCGCTTGCGCCATTCCGCCAGCCCTTCCGATGTGGCGGAAATGAGGATGGCATGGGTGCAATGGTCCAGAATGCGCTCCTGGTCGAGGGTGGGTCTGCCGCCGACATCGACGATCAGCGGCAGATGGCGTTGCGCCAGGTCGCGGCAGACCCGGTCGACGAACTCAGTGCTGAACGCGCCCTTCTGTCGCAGCAGCCGCACCCGTTCCGGCGGCGTTTCCTGGCTCCAGTCGCCTTCGCCGTCGGGACAGGCGCGCAGCACATAATGTTCCACGCGCCACTCGCGCAGTTGCTGCGTGAGCAGGTAGGTCAGCACCGACTTGCCGCTGTGCGGCGGACCGCCGATGACAATCGCAGGGAATGGGTTCACAGGCGACTCCTTTGAATGGGACACTGATGTGAACGGATTGAGACGGATTTGCGCGGATTCCGCTATCCGCTTACCCGCCCAGCGACTGAAGCCGCGGGCTACGGGAAGCGAAGCCCGCCTGCGCGGGCTGGACCGGGCGATACCGGATGATGTTCTCAAAAACCATACGCTGCGGGCTACGGTCGCAAAGCTCACCTGCGCAGGCTGGCGCGGATAATACCGGTTTATTTTCTTAAGGACCAAATAGTTGCTGGAGATAAGGGTACAGGTCCACCATCACCATCATATCGCATGCTGATCAATCGGTAACGAACATGCACCAGACCGACGACTCCTGCGCCACGCTGGTGGCGACGCTGGGAGGGCAGCCGCAGATTGTGACCTTTGCCCTCGATGCCCTGCTTGCCCAGGGCGAAACGATCACCGACGTTTACCTTGTGCATCTGTCGCTCGACAACCCGCGCACGCGGCAGGCGTTGCACCGTCTGCAACAAGAATTCCTCAACGACATGTACGCCGGTCGGCGCTGCCGTCTGCGCCGCTTCCCGATTCGCGCCAACGGCGTCGAACTGACCGACATCCGCGCGGCTGCCGATGCCGAAGCGGCGTGGCAGTGCATCCGCGACCTGATCGCCGATCTCAAGCGCGACGGGCGGCGGCTGCACCTCTGTCTCAGCGGCGGGCGGCGCATGATGGCGCTGCTGGCAATGTCGGCAGCCGCGCTCCTCTGCGACCACCAGGACCGCATCTGGCACATGCACACGCCGGAAACGACATTGCAGCGCGTCAAAGACGGGGCGCAGATGCACGTGACACCCGCCGATGGGGTGCAGTTGATCCAGGCGCCGCTGGCGCCGTGGGGCGCCTACTTTCCGGCGCTGCGGCTCCTGGCGCAGACGCCGCTGCACGCCGTGCAGGAGCAGTTGCGCCGTGTCGCCGCCGTGGACGATCCGAAGTGTCGCCAGGTGTGGGAGCGCCTCAGCCAGCGCCAGCGCGACGTGTTGCGCGCCTTTGCCTGCGGGTTGCGCCCCGATCAGGCGGCTGATACGCTGTCGATCTCGCTGAGTACCGTCAATTCGCACAAAACCGCTATCCTGGCTGAGTGCCGCAATGCGTGGAACATTCCGGGCGACGAACCGCTCGACTATCGCTTCATCCGCGAGCATTTCGCCGTGTTCATCGAACGAGTGTAGCAGAGGATGCGTGGCGGGAAATCAGAGGAAGTGCTGATTTCGATCGGCAGCGGTGAGGAGGCGATAGGGGCGGGGGATGTGGTAGGATCGTACAGGAGTGGAGATCTACGAGCACAAGGAGTTCTGGCGAGCATACATCGCGCCAGCGCGCCATTCGCTGTAGCGTTAATCGCTCCTGTGAGTCCAGTTTGTAATGGCGCACGGATATGCACAGATTGGAACGGATGAGACAGCGCGATCCTGACGGCGGGCGTTGGTTGAGTCATTCGAAGCCAGCGCCGAATGCAAAGCCGTCAAGATGTGATCCAAGCCCGTGAGAGTCGCTTGGGAGGATTGGAGTTATGAATTCTCGCCTTACCAAAGCCAATGTGAGAGAGCGCACACAAGAATATTGGGAGAAAGATCAGAAGGAGAAAAGGGAGTGTTACATTAGCGAACTGCTCGGTCAAGAGCTTAATGAAGCCAACAACGACCCTGATCGCCTGCTGGGTGTTGGCCAACCTGTTCATACCTTGGCGCTCACCGTGGGCGAGTCATTTGAACCGCTGTTGCAGGTCGTCTGCGTGTTGAAGCCGCAGCGGGTGGTGTTGATTTTGAATTCGTTCTATGGGAATACGCCAGGGATCGATCATGGTAGCGATCTCAAGCAGTTGATGCTGAAACTGGGTGAGGATAGCTTGCCCGCGAACTTCCGCACTCAATTGAATAACGATAACTTTGATCTCATCGAGCTACCGCAAGACACCCCCACCCACGTCTTCCGCGCGCTGCGTGATGCGTTGCAGAAGCAGGAAGCGCAGCCGCCAGACGGATTTACGAATGTCGTCGACATCACTGGCGCTAAGAAGAGCATGGTCGTCGGCGCGTTTCTCTATGCGGCGCATTCCGATCTTCCCATTACCTATGTTGATTTTGATGACTACGATAAGGGCGAACTGCTCCCCAAAAACTGGGCACCTTTCAGGCCATTTTTAGTTCAACCTCTGGGCCTGAAGAGTGCTCCTGATGCCGCCGCTCTTCAAATTCGGCCGGCGTGAGGTAGCTCAAGGAAGAATGGATACGCTGATGCATATAGACATCCTCCAAAAAGCGGCTCATCTGCTGGTGCGCATCATGGCAGCCCAGATACTCGGTCAGGTCAACCTCTTCTTCCTTGATCGTCCGAATCAGCCGCTCGGCGTAGCCATTCCGCCACGCCTCTCCCACTTCGGCCATGCTGATCCGGACGCCGCGTTCCTCCAAAAGCCGAACGTAAGCAGGAGAGGCATACTGAACGCCCGAGTCCGAATGGTGAATCTCCGGAGCGGGATGTCGGTCCAGCGCCCGTTGCAGGGCGGTCAGCGTCAGATGCTGACCCAGACTCCGACCCAAATGCCAGCCCCGAATGGCCCGGGTAGAAACATCCATCACCAGCGCCAGGCAAAGAAATCCGCCCGCTGCCCGGATGTAGGTGATGTCCGCCACCCAGACCTGGTGCGGACGCCCGATAGCCAACCCCTGGACCCGATTTGGATACCGAGGGAAGCCGTGCCGACTATCCGTGGTCCGCGGCTTTCGCTTCCTGGCCCGGACCGACAGGCCCATCTCTCGCATCCGGCGGCGAACTCGCTTGCGATTCACTGCCCGCCCCCGGCGCTGCAATTGAGCCGTGATGCGGCGGTATCCGTAACGGGGCCATTGGGCGCTCTCTTCCCGAATGGCCGATTTCACGGCTTCCTCCTCTGGAGACAGGGTCGGCCGGCAGTAAGAGCTGCTGCGGGCGCACTCCAGCACGGCACAAACCACTGTGACGGGGCGCTCCTGGGCCAGCACGGCTATCGCCTCCCGCTTCTGGCGGAGAGAGAGGCCAAGATGTTGGCGGCTTTTTTTGCCGCCTCTAACTCCAGGGTTAACCGCCCCGCCAGCCGCTCCAGTTCGGCGATTGGCTTCTGCTCCTCGCTGCGGTCAGAGCGAGTGGTGAAAACTTCCGGCGCCCGTCGGAGGAATTCCTCCCGCCAGCGGGAGAAGACTTGGGGGCTGACCGGGCGCTCCCGGCAAATTTCGGCTTTATCCTTGGCCCCGGTCAACTCCTCTCGGACGATGCGGGCCTTGAACTCAGGTGTGAAGGCTCTTCGTTTTCCCATGACTTTCCCCCTTATGGACAGATTCTACTTGAACTATCGTACCTGTCCAGTTTTTGGGGGGCACTACACAGCCAGGCGCCGCAACCACCATCGGCTACGACGGACCCAACGAGTTGCGCGGACGCAAGTTCTACCGTCACCACGGCAACGCTCTCAACCGCCTCGAATACGAGCGCGCCAGTCGTCGTTGCGATCACCAGAATCGCAGCGTGCGCGGTGTGCGTGCGCCAGGCAATGTGTTTCAGTTCACGATAGACTTTCACAACCTGGCCCCGGTAGAGTTGGGCGCTTTGCTGTGGACGCTTCGGCTTGGAGAGGAAGGCTGCTTCTTTCGGTTGGGCTATGCCAAACCGCTCGGCTTCGGCAGCGTCAAACTATCTGTAGATCGAGTCGAACTGCTGGACCTGAGTGTCCGGTATGGCAATCTAACTGCGTCCGGTTGGCGCAACGCCACGCCATATGAACGCAGCGATTGGCAGGCGCGCTTTGCGACGGCAATGGAACGCTGCTACGGAAACCCTTTGCAGAAGTTGCCGAATATCGCTGACCTGATCGCACTGCTCTCTGATCCTGAACGCGGTCAACCGCTGCCAATTCATTATCCGCGCACCGACATCTATCCAGACCCGGAAGGGAAGAATTTCGAGTGGTTTGTCGCAAACAAAGTCAAGTCTAAAAAAGTTGCGAATGCCGGACCAAATCTGACCCTAGAAGTGCCGGGCAAGGAAGAAGGGATGATCTTGCTGGAAAAGACCTCTGAACAGTAAAGACAAGCATCACCGAATATGAAAGCTATCACCTTTCTCGGTATCAGACCGACCGATACCCGCTATGTCTTTCCAGACGGGAGCGAGCACGAGGCGCCCTTTTTCGGCATCGCACTGGCACGATTCATTCCCAATCTGAGCATGTGCGTCTTTGTGACCAAAGACGCGCATCGATTCTATGAAGAAACCTTCCTGCCAGGTGTCAAGGACTATGTCAAAGATGCGCAGTCTGTGCCTATTCCGGATGGTCGTAACGATCGCGAACTGTGGGAGATATTCCAAACCGTCGTCGATGCTATCGATCCGAAAGAGGCGGTTATCTTTGACATCACCCACGGTTTTCGTTCGTTGCCGTTTCTCTCCTTTCTTGCTGCTGCTTATCTTCGTGTAGTCAAAAATATTCGGCTAGAAGGCGTGTATTTCGGCAACTTCGAGGCGCGTGATCAGTCGGTAACGCCAAATCGAACCCCCGTGCTCGATCTGACAGGTTTTGTCGAATTACTCGACTGGATGGTGGGTGCAGATTACTTTGTACGTTTTGGCGACGCTCGTGATCTGGCAGAATTGCTTCGAGCGCAGCATGCGCGAATCAAGCCTGATCCACTCAACCAGGCTGCTATGTCTGCCTGGAGTAAATCTCCAATCAAAACAACAGCGAGCAACCTGACACGCGCCTCACGGGCATTGCGGCTCGTGCGGCCAGCCGAGGCGATGCACGCCAGTGCGCAGGTTCTCCAGCAATTACCGCAGGCTATTCCATCGATTGGCGCTTTAGCGCGGCCTTTTATCCCTCTCAGTCAGCAAGTCACCAAGAGTTTTGAGCGAATTGCGCTTAGCAATGATGATCAGATCGATCCCTCGCGCGTCCTTGAGACTGAACGGAATGTGATTGGCTGGTATCTGGAACGCAATCAGGTCTTTCAGGCAGTGGCGTTAGCGCGTGAATGGCTGATTTCGTGGGCAATGGTCAATGTCGGACTGCATAATCAATTGCTGGAAAGAGACGTTCGTAAGAGCGTCGAAGACGCACTGGGCGCGGAAGTGCAGAAACAAAGCAAGAGCACGACCGCTGAAGAACGCGGAAACGAAGGGATTGACCTCAGCAGGTTGCCACAGTACAGCGATGTGGTCAATCTCTTTGGTCAGTTCGGTGGATTGCGTAACGATCTGATGCATGCCGGAAAGCGAAAAAACCCGCTTCCCGCCGATAAGGTTGAGGAACGAGTAAAGGGTCTTTATGACCAAATGATGAAGCTTCCGATATAAGCCCGGTGGGTGCATGCATAGGCGGAATTTCGTATCTCCGCGCCTTTGTGCGAGTTTATCGACAAGGCAGTGGGTCCGGCGACAATCAGAGCGCAACGGGCGAATCGTGCACCAGGGCGGCGCTTAATGCGGGTTCGGTTGCTGCCGACTGAGAATGCGTCCGCAGGGGCTGGCGTGAACTCAGCAAGGGCTTCAGCTCGCAGCCGCTCAATGTTCAACGGGCGAAGCATCGGCGGGTAGCCCGCGCGCCTTTGCGCGAACGGCCAACCAAAATGCTGTTCAAGTCGCGTATCTGCTCATGCGCTTCCGCTCATTCGTGCTGCAACCGATGCACATGCGCCTCAAACCACCCGACGCGCAGCAGTGCGTCGCGCGCCGCGTCGGGGATGTCGCTCAATCCTGCCGGAAGATTACTGACAACCTGAACCACGACAGGCTCCGCTCGCGCCCTTTCCGCGCCTGCCCTGCGCTCTGCCGGCGTGCGCATGCCGGGGAATTGGCGGCGCGACTCTCGCTCACGCCCTGTCCCTGCCTGTCCTGCGTTCGGCAGGCGCCTGCGCCCTGCCCCTACTCCTCTTCCTCCTCCCCCTCCCGCTCCGCTAGCCGCCGGTCGAGCAACAGCAGCCCGGTTCCATCGCCGTTGATCAGTTTCAGGTGCTGAATGATCTCCTGTGCGCTCTTCTCTTCTTCGACCTGCTCATCGACAAACCACTGGAGCATGCTCATCGTGGCATAGTCATTCTCGTGCGCTGCAAGGGTATAAATTGCATGGATGGCGGCAGTGACCCGCTGCTCGTGCGCCAGCGCGTGCTCGAAGGCGTCCAGCGGCGAGGCAAACTCGTTCTGCGGCTCGTTGATCGCGCCGAGAACCACGCGCCCGCCGCGGTCATTGACATAATCGAAGAAACGCAGCGCGTGCTCGCGTTCCTCCTCGCTCTGCACCCGGAACCAGTGGGCAAAGCCGGTCAGCGACAACGACTCGAAGTATGCCGCCATTGCCGTGTAGGCGTGGGACGCGGAAAACTCGTAGGTGATCTGCTTGTTGATCGCCTGCTGAATGCTCTCGCTGAGCATAGGGTGCTCCTTTCCGCTACAATAAATGTAGAGGCATTATATCAGGTTCGCGGCAGAGTGCAGGTTGAAGGTGCGGGGGACAGGTGGAAGGTGCAAAGGTCGAAGGTGGCAGGCGGGCGGTGCAGGGTGCACGCGGGCAGGCGGGCGGTGCAGGG
>ERZ1685331.121-NODE-121-length-19103-cov-20.035069_pt1 | contig 19103 bp, 16 predicted proteins | sample MGYA00580194_ERZ1685331 | MGnify/ENA primary metagenome ERZ1685331 (study PRJEB41501, sample SAMN08275520) | hot springs metagenome | biome: alkaline hot spring; material: microbial mat | place: Russia: Ush-Beldyr | collected 2015-07 | depth 0.5 m m ...
TTCTCAGTTCTCAGTTCTCAGTTCTCAGTTCTCAGTTCTCAGTTCTCAGTTCTCTTACCCCATGCTTGCCGCACTGCAAAAATTTCCCGCAACCATGGCGCGCCCTGTGGCGGTGATGCGCGGCTACTCTCTCGAAACACTGCGCGCCGACGTCATCGCAGGCGTGACGGTCGGGCTGGTGCTGCTGCCGCAGGCGCTGGCGTTCTCGCTCCTCGCCGGTCTGCCGCCGGAAATGGGGCTTTACTCCGCAATCGTGGCATCTATTGTCGGTGCACTGTGGGGATCATCAAGCCATCTCCACACCGGTCCGACGAACACGGCGTCGCTGCTTACCCTCTCGGTCATCCTGCCGCTTGCGACACCCGGAACTCCCGAGTTTATGGCGATCGCCGGTATGCTGGCTGTCCTGGCGGGCATTCTGCGCTTCATCTTTGGGCTGGCGCGCCTGGGGTTGCTGGTCAATTTCGTCTCCGACTCGGTCGCCGTCGGGTTTACCGCTGGCGCCGGCATTCTGATCATCTCCAATCAGATCGCCCCCATCCTGCGCCTTGACTTGCCGATGGGCGCCAGTCTGGTGGATACATTCATCCTGAGCGCGGAACAGATTCAACGCACTCACCTGCCGAGTCTCCTGTTGGGTGGTGCGACCATTGCGCTCATCGCCGCACTGCAACGGTTGCAGCGACGCCTGCCGACCCTCCTGATCGCGCTGGTCGTTGTGTCACTGGTCTCCTGGACGCTCCAACTGGAGGATTCGGGTGTGCGCACCCTTGGCGCGCTGCCGCAATCGCTTCCGCCATTCGCCAATCTGCCGCTGCTGGACCTGAACCTGATCGGGGCGCTGGCAAATGGCGCACTGGCAGTGGCGATCATCGGGCTGGTGGAAGCCTCGGCAATTGCGCGCGCCATTGCGACGCACTCGCAGCAACGCCTCGACAGCAATCAGGAGTTTATCGGGCAAGGACTGGCGAACATCTGCACCGGACTGCTCTCCGGTTATCCATGTTCCAGCTCCTTCAACCGGTCGGTGCTGAGTTTTCAGGCAGGGGCGCGCACCAGTCTGGGGAATGCGTTCTCCGGGGTCTTTGTGCTGCTTGCAATGTTTCCGCTCGCGCCGCTGATCGCACATCTGCCGCGTCCGGTGCTGGCAGGCGCCCTGGCTATCACCGCCTGGAGTATGGTCGATCATCAGGCGATCCGGCGCATCTGGCGCGCCGATCGGGTCGATGGCGCAATTTCACTGATCACGCTGGCAGCAACCCTCTTCGTTCCGCTTCAGTTTGCCATTATCAGCGGCGTGCTCATGTCGCTTGGCGCATACCTGTGGCGCACCAGCGCGCCGCGTGTCCAGAGCGTGCTGCCGGACGCCGACTATCGCCACTGGGAACATCAGCCGCATCTGCCGATGTGTCCGCAACTGGCTGTCGTCGATGTGCTCGGCGATCTCTACTTCGGCGCCGTCAACCACGTCGAAGAGCAGATGAACGCCTTACTGACCGGTAATCCGACCCAGCGATTTCTTTTGTTGCGCATGCACAGCGTTCAGCAATGTGATGTCAGCGGCATTAAGATGCTCCAGACGATCGTGCGCCGGTATCGTGACCGTGGCGGTGGAGTCTACTTTGTGCGCGTGCGTCAGCCGGTGCGCCAGATGATGGATGTCACCGGTTTTACGCAGTATGTTGGGGGAGACCACTTTCTGGACGAGGATCACGCCATCGACTATCTTTTCCACCGCGCCATCGATCCGGCTGTCTGCATTTACGAGTGTGAGGTGCGCGCGTTCCGCGAATGCCAGAACCTGCCGAAGCGTCCGCTGCCCCCCGAAGCCATTCCGCTGTTGCCGGAAAGAGGCGCACCATTGCAGGTTCCAACCATTGAGCCGCGCGAGTTGTGGCGGCAGATCCGCAGTTCATCCCCGCCACTCATCATTGATGTGCGCGAGCCGCGTGAGTATCGCCAGGGGCACATCCCGCAGGCTGAGTTGCTGCCGCTGTATGAACTGCTCACCCACCCAGAAAGCGTGAGCCGTGATCGCCACATTGTGCTGGTATGCCGCAGCGGTCGCCGCAGTGAACGCGCCGCCGCTGCGCTGATGACTCGCGGGTTCGACCAGGTGATGATTCTGCGGGGCGGCATGCTCGCCTGGGAAGCGAGCGACCTGCTGATGGCAATCGAGTAGCACAAGGCAAGAAGGTTCTCTACCCCCAACCCCTAGCCCCTGACCCCTAACCCAGATACCTGGTTCTCATTCCCCTCTTCGCCCTGCTACGTGGTATACTAAAGTATCCCGAACGAGACATCCGTTCCCGGAGGAGTGTTTGTGAGTCGGCGTCCTGATATTGTGTTGCTCGTGCTGGATACTCAGCGTTGCGATCGACTTTCGTGCTACGGCTACTCTCGCCCGACCTCGCCCTACCTCGATGAACTTGCTGCCGAAGCAACTCTCTTTCGCCGCGTGTTCGCCACAGCGCAGTGGACTATTCCCTCGCATGCGTCGATGTTTACCGGTCTCTATCCGTCGGAGCACGCGACGCACCAGTCGTCGGCGGCGCTTCCCGCGAGCATTCCCACGCTGGCGGAACGCCTGCGCGAAGGCGGGTATATGACGGCGGCTTTCTGCAACAATCCGCTGGTCGGGGTCGTCAACAATGGTTTGCGGCGCGGCTTCGAGAGTTTTCTGAACTACAGCGGTTTACTGACATCGCGCCCCAACCAGGCAGGCGCGCATCCGGGGTTGATCGGACGGTACCGCCAGTGGTTCAAGGGACGTCTGGCGGAGACGCTCACCCGCATCCAGGATTCATTTGCGCGATCTGAGGCGATGCTGGAATTCGCCTTTACACCCGTGATGGTGCCGTTGTGGCAGACGGCGCTCAGTTTCAAGGGCAACACGCCCAAATCGCTCAACGATGCAGCGCGCCTGCTGATCGAGCGGCGCGGCGTGGAACGCAACCAGCCAATCTTCGCCTTCATCAACGTCATGGGGGTCCACACCCCATACCATCCCGACCGTCGCATGCTTGAGCGATTCGCGCCGGAGGTGATCCGCGATCGCGCAGCGGCGCGCTATGTGCGTCGCTTCAACGGCGATGTGTTCGGCTGGCTGGCGCCGTTCTCCGGCGCAGACGAACGGTATCACTATGTGCTCAGCGATGTCTATGATGCCGAAGTTGCCACCCAGGACGCGCATATCGGCGCTTTCCTGCGGCGTCTGCGCGAAAGCGGCGCGCTCGACCGGACGTTGCTGCTGGTATGCGCCGACCACGGCGATCACCTGGGCGAGAAAGGACTGGTCGGGCATACGGTATCGGCGTACAACGAACTGGTGCACGTCCCGTTGATGATCCGCGACCCATCTGGCGATTTTCAACACGGCGCCATGGTCGATCACACCGTGTCGCTGCGGCGGGTCTTCCACACGCTGCTGAGCGCTGCGGGGCTTGCCCGCGGCATCGAGCGCGACCGGTCGCTGGCGCAGTCGCCGGCTGCCGACCCCGACGGCGGCACGGTCTTCGTCGAAGCGGAACCGTTACAGAATGTGCTTGGGATCATGCTGCGCCGCCAGCCGGACCTCGCGCGCGCCCGACGGTTCGACCAGCCGCGTCGCGCGGTGATCAGCGGCTCGCACAAACTGATCCAGACCGGCAATGACCACGTAGCGTTGTACGACCTGGACGCCGATCCGCGCGAAACGGTCGATCTGGCGGCGATCCTGCCGGAGCGAGTCGAGGAACTACAGGAGCGTCTCACTGCATTTATGCGGCATGCCAGCGCCGGCGCGCCGCTGATCCGGCGCGCCGAAGGCATGGACGATCCCGCCGTTCAGCGGCGGCTGAGAGAGTTGGGGTATCTTGAGTAGAGCTATCATGTACCCACCTGTTGATCCAGTCATCATTTCGCTCGGTCCGCTGACGCTTCGCTGGTACGGCGTGCTGATCATGACTGGCGTTCTGCTGGCGGCATGGGTCGGCGCGCGCCACGTTGAGCAGCGCGGGTTCGACCGCGACTCGGTGTGGGACCTGTTGCTCTGGGTGCTCATTCCCGGTCTGATTGGCGCGCGCCTCTACTACGTCTTCATCCAGTCGCCGCGCGGACCGGAGGGGCTTGGGCAGTTCCTCGCCAATCCGATCAGTATCCTGGCAGTGTGGGAAGGGGGGCTGCACATTTTTGGCGGGTTCATCTTCGGCGCGCTTGGGTTGTGGGCATTTGCGCGCGTCCGCAAGGTTCCGCTCCTGGTCTACGCCGACGCAATTGCGCTTGGTTTACCGCTGGGTCAGGCGGTTGGGCGTTGGGCAAACTTTATCAACCAGGAACTGTACGGTCCGCCAACGACCCTGCCGTGGGGGTTGCGCATCGACGCCGATCATCGCATTGGTCCATACCGCGATCTGGCAGCGTTTCCCGAAACGACGCTTTTTCATCCGCTGTTTCTGTATGAATCGCTCTGGAACCTGATCGAGTTTGCGCTGATCTTCTCGATCTGGCGGCGCTACGGCGACCGCCTGCGCGACGGCGACGTGCTGCTTATGTACCTGGTCTGGTACCCGCTGGGACGCTTCTTCATCGAGTTTCTGCGCACTGACTCGTGGTTTTTCCCCGGAACGCCGTTCAACGTTGTGCATCTTCTCTCGTTCGTCTCGGTGGTTGGCGCAGCCGTGTTGCTCTACCGGAGGCATGGTCAGAGGCGCGAGGCGCGAGGCGAGCGGCAAGAGGCGGCGGTTCGAGAAAATTGAAGGGTTGCGCGTGATAAGGTGCGAAGGTTGCACGAAGAGCCGTTGCATTGCAACGGCTGCAACGCAAGCGTGAAGCAAGAAGGATGGGACAAGGGGTGCACGAAGAGCCGTTGCAATGCAACGGTTATAACGCAGGTGCGAGGCAAAAGGCGAAGGTGGGAAATATAACCCCTAACTCATAACCCCTAACGTCCGGTTCCTGGTTCTCAGTTCTCAGTTCTCAGTTCTCGGTTCTCGGTTCTCAACACACCATGACACATCCTCGACTACTCATCATCGGCCTCGATTGCGCCGAACCATCGCTGGTACTCGACCGCTGGCGCGCCGATCTGCCCACCCTCAGCCGCCTGATAGCGGAGGGGGTCTATGGCGGACTGGAGAGTTGCATTCCAGCCATCACGGTGCCCGCCTGGAGTTGCATGATGAGCGGGCGCGATCCGGGGGAACTTGGCGTCTACGGGTTTCGCAATCGCGCCGATCGCTCCTACGGGCACATGGTCGTCGCCGACAGTCGCGCGATCCGATTCCCTCGCTTGTGGGACATCCTTGGCGAAGCCGGATGGCGCGTCGCTGTGATCGGCATGCCTGGAACCTACCCGCCGACGCCGGTCAATGGCGCGCTCGTCTCGTGCTTCCTTGCGCCATCCACGAAGGTGGCGTATACCTTTCCGCCGACGCTTGCCGAACGTGTCGCAGCCTGGACCGCAGCCGCGACGCCGGGACACCCCTACCTGCTCGATGTGTCGGATTTTCGTTCCGACGATAAACAGCGCATCGTGCGCGACATCTATGCCATGTGCGACCAGCGCTTCGCAGTTGCAACGGCGCTGCTCGAAGAAGATCGCCCCGACTGCCTGATGCTGGTGGATATGGGAGTGGATCGCATCCATCACGCGCTCTGGAAACATATGGACCCGCGCCACCCGTTGTTTGTCCCCGATTCGCCGTTTGCTGACGCTATTCGTGCATACTACCGCCACGTGGATGCGCAGATCGCCAGGCTGCTGGCGCACTGCGGATCCGAAACAGCGGTGCTGATCGTGTCTGACCACGGCGCGCGCCCGTTGATGGGCGGGGTGCGGATCAACCAGTGGTTGATCGAACAGGGCGATCTGGTCATTCAGACAATGCCGGACACGCCGACGAGTCTTGATCAGGTGGAGGTTGACTGGTCGCGCACGCGCGCCTGGGGGGCCGGCGGCTACTACGGGCGAATCTTTCTCAATGTGCGTGGGCGTGAGCCGCAAGGAAGCATTCCGCCAGCGGAGTACGAACGTGCACGCACCGATCTTGCGGCACGGCTGGAAGCAATGACCGGACCCAATGGACAATCGCTCGGCAATCGCGTCTTCACGCCGCAGCGCCTCTACCGCTCGGTACGCGGCGTCGCGCCTGATCTGATTGTCTACTTCGGCGATCTTGGTTGGCGCGCAGTGGGAACCGTCGGAGGCGAGGGGGTCTTCACCCAGGAAAACGATACCGGTCCTGACGACGCCAATCACGCACAGTATGGCATGTTCGTCTGGCATGACTCGCAACGTCCCGGCGGCGGACGGCGACTCGACAATGTGCAGATTTACGATATACTGCCTACCTTGTTGAACAGGTTCAACCTGCCGGTCCCCGCCGGACTGCGCGGTACAACGCTGGATGTGTAATTGGAGGATAGTTCATGCCACTCATTCCGCCGTATGGTGGTCGTTTGATCAATCTGCTTGTGTCTGGCGAGGAGCGGCGCGCGTTGCTCGAAGAAGCTGCGCGTCTGCCCTCGATCCAGATTTCGGCGCGTGCATTGTGCGACCTCGAATTGCTGGCGACTGGCGGATTTTCGCCACTCGACCGATTTATGGGGCGCGCCGACTATGAGCGTGTGCTGCACGAGATGCGGCTGTCGGACGGGACGCTCTTTCCGCTGCCGATCACGCTGCCGGTCGATGGGAAGGCGTTGGCGCGCCTCGGTGATCGCGTGGCGCTACGCGATACGCGCAACGAACTGATCGCAGTGATGGACATCGAAGAGACGTTTTCATGGGACGCCAACCTGGAAGCGCGCCTGGCGCTCGGTACGACCGATCCGCGCCACCCGCTCGTTTCAGAAATGAGCACGTGGGGCGACACATACATTTCCGGCGCACTGCGGGTGGTGCGCCTGCCACGCTACTACGATTTTGTGGAACTGCGGCGCACCCCGGCTGAAGTGCGTTCAATGCTGCACGAAATGGGGGCGGAGCGCGTGGTCGCCTTTCAGACACGCAACCCGCTCCACCGCGTTCACGAAGAACTGACGAAGCGCGCAGCAGCCGAAGTTGGCGGTGCGTTGCTCATCCATCCAGTGGCGGGGCTGACCCGCCCCGGTGACATTGATCACTACAGCCGGGTGCGGATTTATCGCGCGCTGGTCGAGCGCTACTATGATCCGCAGCGCACGTTGTTGAGCCTCCTGCCGCTGGCAATGCGCATGGCTGGCCCGCGTGAGGCGCTCTGGCACGCGATTATCCGGCGCAACTTCGGTGCAACCCATTTCATCGTCGGGCGCGACCACGCCGGTCCCGGTCTCGACAGTCGTGGCAAGCCGTTCTACGGTCCCTACGACGCACAGGAACTGGTGGCGCGTCATGCTGATGAAATCGGCGTGACAATGGCGCCGTTCCGCGAGTACGTCTATCTCCCCGACACCGACGAATACGTTGAAGAAACTGCCGTGCCGTCAGGTGCGCGCGTCTGGACGATTTCGGGCACCCAGGTGCGGGAGGAGTACCTGGCGCAGGGCAAACTGCTGCCGGAATGGTTCACCCGCCCGGAAACAGCGTCAATCCTGGCGCAGAGTTACCCGCCGCGCCATCGCCAGGGGTTCTGCGTCTGGTTCACCGGTCTTAGCGGCGCTGGCAAATCGACGATTGCCGAGGCGCTGGTGGCGATGCTGCTGGAGCGCGGCCGCCAGAGCACGCTGCTCGACGGCGACGTGGTGCGCACCCATCTGTCGAAGGGGCTCGGGTTCAGCCGCGAAGACCGCGATACGAACATCCTGCGGATCGGGTTCGTCGCCAGCGAAATCGCGCGGCATGGCGGCGTGGCGATCTGCGCAGCGATCAGCCCGTACCGCGCGGCGCGCAACGAGTGCCGCAAAATGGTCGGCGACGACCGCTTCTTCGAGGTCTTCGTCGATACGCCAATCGAAATCTGCGAACAGCGCGACACCAAAGGCATGTACGCCCGCGCCCGTCGCGGCGAGATCACTGGCTTCACCGGCATCGACGACCCCTATGAGCCGCCGGTGGCGCCGGAGGTGCATCTCACGACGGTCGATACCACGCCCGACGAGTGTGCGCGGCAAATCGTGGCGTTGCTGGAGGAACGCGGGTTTCTGATGTGATGGGGCTGATGGCGTAATCAGCCGGGTATTGAACGACACTGCTTGCTTCTGTGAGCACAGCCTGTGATGGGACACGGAACCGCACGGATTGATACAGATTCATACGGATTGGACCGGGCAGATGGGTGATTGTCACCGATGCGTAACCGGGGCGCCTGCGGGCGCCCCCGGTGACCCGCAGAAACGCCAGCGTAGAGGCGCCCCCCCCTGCGGGCGCCCACAGAACCATCCGTTCTTGTGGTCATACCAGACAAGAAACGTAAGAACCCTCGTCACAGAAGGAAGAAGCGCACCTTATCATCCCTCACGGCACACGACGTTTCTGAGCGTGGCGCTGTAGTCCGCAGGCAGGTGATGTTCCTCCGCACCGCGCACCACTGGTTGCCAGTATTCGCGCGTTGGCAGGATGTCCTGCTGTCTCTGTTCAGACATAGGAGTTCGTGGCAGAGACCTCAAAGGTCAGCGACGTGTTCCACCCTCCCGCTTCCCACCTTTCTGACCTTCCCACCTGCAACCTTTCACCGCTCTCGTCTCTCGTCCCTCACCGCGCGCCTTTTGCGGCAACAACCATCATACCGTGTACAATACTCTCGCTACGGCAACAAGAGAGGTGAAGAGAGAGGACAGGGAAACCCATGGATCACTTGCCATTCCGCCGACCAGGTCGTTTCTACCGCGGGAATCTGCACACCCATTCCACCGTCTCCGACGGCGAACTGTCGCCGGAGGACGTCGTCGCCGCCTATCGCGCGCAGGGGTACGATTTTCTGGCGCTGACCGACCATTTTTTGCCCCAGTACCATTTTCAGATCACCGATACCCGCGCCTTTCGCAGCGCTCAATTCACCACCCTGCCTGGCGCGGAACTGCACGCCCCGCAGACATCCGCCGGGCGCTTGTGGCACATCGTTGCGGTCGGTCTGCCGCTCGACTTTGCACCGCCAGCGCCCGACGAGACCGGACCGGCGCTCGCGGCGCGCGCCGCCGCCGCAGGCGCCTTCGTCGGCATTGCGCATCCCGCCTGGTACACGCTCACCCTCGAGGATGGGTTGTCGCTCGACGCCGCGCATGCTGTCGAGGTCTTCAACGCAACCGCCGCCTGGGACAATGACCGCGGTGATAGCTGGTATTTCAACGATATGTTGCTGGCAAAGGGGAAGCGGTTGCTGGCATACGCCGCCGACGATGCGCATTTTTATATTCGTCCTGACACGTTCGTGGCATGGGTTCAGGTGCGTGCTGAGGAACTGTCGCCTGAAGCGATCCTGGCATCGCTCAAGGGTGGCGCGTTCTATTCCTCCCAGGGACCGCAGATCGATGATGTCGATGTCGATGATCGGCGAGTGGCGGTGCGCTGTTCCCCGGCGCGCGCCGTGTTCGTTTCAGGTCCCGACGAACGCTCGCAGCGACAATTGGGGCAGGGGATTACCTCGTGCGAACTAGCCGTGCCGTGGATTCACGAGGTTCCGTACATCCGGGTGACGGTGGTGGATGACGCAGGACGGAAGGCGTGGTCCAATCCGATCTGGCTGGATTGATACGATCGTGACTCCACTCCTCGCTATTGTCGGTCCCACTGCTGTCGGCAAGACGGCGCTGAGTCTGCGCATGGCGCGCCTGTTCAACGGCGAAATTGTTTCCGCCGACTCGCGCCAGGTGTACCGCTGGATGGACATCGGCACCGCCAAGCCGATGCCAGCCGAGCGCGCCGCTGTGCCCCATCACCTGATCGACGTTGTCGATCCAGACGAAGAGTTTTCGCTGGCACTGTACCAGGACATGGCGACCGCAGCGATTGCTGACATTGCGGCGCGCGGGAGGTCGCCGCTGCTGGTGGGGGGAACCGGGCAGTATCTGGCGGCGGTGTTGCAGGGCTGGCAGTTGCCGCGCGTCGCCCCGCGCCCCGACATTCGCGCCGCGCTCGAACGGCAGGCGGCGGAGCTGGGTGCTGAGGCGCTCTACGCGCGTCTGAAGGAGGTGGATCCGGCGGCTGCCGCTCGCATTCTTCCCGGCAACGTCCGTCGCATCATCCGGGCGCTTGAAGTGTACGAAGCTACGGGCAAGCCGATCTCTGAGCAGCGTTCGGTGCAGTCGCCTCCCTACCGCATCACCACCATCTGGCTGACCCTGCCAGCGCCGTTGTTGTACGCTCGCATCGACGCGCGTGTTGACGCGATGATGGCTGCCGGGTTGCTCGATGAGGTGCGCAGACTGCTGGAGCGCGGCTATCACTGGGACCTGCCCTCGATGTCGGGGTTGGGATACCGCGAATTTCGCCCGTACTTCGAGGGGCGCGCCACGCTCGACGAAGCGGTCGCCCGCCTCAAATACGACACCCATGCCTTTGCGCGCCGTCAGCCCGCATGGTTCCGCCGCCTGCCCAATGTCGTGACCCTGCCCGCCAATGCACCGGACCTCCTTCAGCGCGCCGAAGCGATTGCCGAGCAAATATTCGGTTCGTCGTAGGGGCGCCCCTTGTGGACGACTTTTGCAATCCACGAAGAGCACAAGAAATGGAAAACAACACTCGCGCCCTGGCGTGCTACGTTTCACCTTCCTACGTTCAACGTGCAACATTCAACGTGCAATACACCTTCCCACCTGCAAACCTTCAACCTTCAACCCTCAACGCCCCTCCTCCTGTATCGTCCAGATCGCCCACGCCGACAACGCATATGCTACGAGCGAAGCCGCCAGCACCGGGGTGAAGCCGAAGGCCACCTGGATCTGCCCACTGACCCACGCTGCCGCCGACCAGCCGAGTGACCAGAGCACGCTCAACAGGCTGATAGCGATGCCACGCTGCCGCGCCGGAGTCAACTGCATCACCAGTGCGTCGTTCAACGGATAACTGGCGGCGATAAATGCGCCACGCAGCATGTATCCAGCCACCACGACCGGTAGCAGCGGTATCACCATGAGGGCAACTGCAAACACCGCGCCAAAACGCAGCACGCTGGCGGCTCGGCGCAACCCCAGGCGCGCTGCGACTGGCGCGCCCATGAGCGCCCCAAGCCCCATACCGAGCGCCCCCATTGCCAGCATCACCCCGACGACCGCGTCGTTCAGCCCGAATACGGTACGGAAGAAGAGATTCTGGAACGGTAGAAACAGACCACCGCCGATCCCCAGCATAAGCGAGGGAAGTGCGAAGCGGACCAGACGCAGCGAAGTCGCTGGCCGCTGCGGTTCTGCGGCAACCGTCGCGGCTGTTTCGGTCACGACAGGTCGGGCATGGAACCCGATCAGCACCGGCGCTACCGACACACACCCAAGCACAACGACGACCGACAACGCCAGCCGGTAGGCATCGGTGTCGCGCGCCTCGACGCCCAACACCAGCGCCGCTGCTCCGGGCAGCAATCCGCCGACGCTGCTGCCGACCAGACCGATGATCAACCCTGCCGATGCGTTCATGCCAAACACCGCCGCGCGCTCCTCTGCGCTGGTGATGCCGGTCAGCAGCGGCACAACCGCCGTCAGCGCCAGCACATTCGCGGTCCCCGCCAGAAAGACGACCAGGATCAGCGCCCAGAGTTGCGATACCATCAACAGCAGCGCATAAGCAATCCCAAAGCCGATAGCTCCCGCCACCAGCAGCATCCGCGCGCCAAACCGGTCGATCAGAACACCGAGCGGCAATCCAAGCAATGCCCCCGCGCCGCGATACACCGTTGCCATCAGACCGGCGGTATCGGCGCCATACCCTAAGCTCACCAGGTAGAAGTTGAAGAGCAGATCGGCGATGCTGCCAGCCAGCCCGAAGAGCAGACTGTGCGCCAGAACGCGCCAGACCTGCGGCGAAATCCGTGCCATCGTCGCGCGCGCGCGGGCGGCAAATGAAAACACACTTTCTCCTTTCAGCCGTACAGAACACGTAACGTCTCCTCCGCGCAGCGATCCCAGGTAAACTGTGCGGCGCGCCGGTACCCGCGCTGGCGCAACTCCTGGCGCAGCGCTGCATCACAGGCAAGGCGCGCCAGACCTTCCGCAATCGCTCCGGTGTCGAGCGGATCGACCATCAGCGCGGCATCGCCTGCCACCTCCGGCAACGACGAACTATTCGACGTCAGCACCGGCGCGCCGCACGCCATCGCTTCGAGCACTGGCATCCCGAACCCTTCGTACAGCGACGGAAAAACAAACCCCAGCGCCTCACGGTAGAGCGCCGGCAGGTCGTCGTCCGCCACATACCCGACAAACCGCACCCGATGGGCAACGCCGCATTCGGCGGCGCGGCGCGCAATGCCCTCGCTGAGCCAGCCGCGTTTCCCGGCAATGACCAGGATCGGCGCAATGCTGGCGTCTGCCAATCGCCTGCTGGCATCCGCAAAGGCTTCGATGACCCGCGCCAGATTTTTGCGCGGCTGCACCGTGCCGACATACAGGAAATACAGTTCGTCTCCACCAACAATCGCCTTCGCCCGCGCGGGATCAGCAACTGGTTGACGGAACCGCTCCGCGACGCCGTGATGCACAACCGTGATGCGGTCCGGTGAGACCCCCGCCAGCCGCACCAGGTCGCTGCGCGTCGCTGCCGAGACGGCGATAAGATGGCTGGCAGCGCGCGCGCTCCAGATTGTCGAGAGCCGCAGGTACAGCCGTTGCGCTGCAGTATGCGCCTCCGGGTAACGCAGATACCCCAGGTCGTGCACCGTCACCACGGTGCGCATCCGACGGACGAGCGGTGCGCCAAGCGGCAGTACGTGCGCCGGGATGAACAGCACATCCGGCGGATGCCACAGCACCTCGCCCGAAAGCCGCGCGTGCGTCCAGAGGCGCGGCAGCGGAATGCAATGCACGGTCACGTTGGCGCCCAGCGGCGGCAGACGCGCAGGCAGTTGGTTGCAGTAGAGGGTGTAGGTATTGACCACGTCGCGTCGTGCAATCGCTGCCACCACTTCGCTGGTGTAGTGTTCGGTGCCGGTGCGCGCCGTTGTTGCCATCCGGCTGATGTCGATACCGATATGCATGCTTCTGCCCTGGGCTGGTGATGACCCCCACCTGTGCCAGCCGACCACTGCCGGACGAATACAGCAGCGCGGGTTATCCCCCGTCGCTCGCCCGCCGCCGCCACACAACGGTCATCTGCCCGTGCGCACTCCCGCCTGGCGCACCCGCCGCCTCCAGAAGGGTTCAGGCACAAATCGTCAAGCGGCAGCGCTTCGCCCCGCTGCACGCGCAGGCTCCGAACCAACCCCACGCCAGCGGCGCTGCGTATGATCAGCGTGGGCGTTCACGTCCGTATGGGCGCCGCCCGGTCGAGATTGGCGGCAGAAGAGGCGCAGTGGTTCCTGACACATCGTGACGCACCCACTGACTCCAGGCGACGGTCATCGACGCCCTGACCGCTGTGCTATAATACTACTGGATCCGCTGCACGCCCGGCATCTCTTACATTCCCTCTTCCGTACCAGGAGGACGTTTCCAGTCATGTGGCTCTTCGACACACTGCGCGGTCAGAAAGCCGAGTTGCTCATCCCGCGCGATCGCCCGCTCACCCTGTATGTTTGCGGCGTCACTCCCTACGATACAACGCACGTCGGCCATGCTCACACGTTCCTGATCTTCGATGTGCTTATCCGTTACATTCGTCACTGCGGCGGCACGGTGCGCTACTGCCAGAATACCACTGATGTTGATGATCCGTTGTTTGAACGCGCTGCACGCGATGGCATCCCCTGGGACGAACTGGCGCGCCGTGAAACCGAACAGTTCGTTAAGGATTGTCGTGCGCTCAATCTCATCCCGCCCGACTTCTTCCCGAAAGCGTCGGAAGAAATCGCTGCGATGATCCCGATCATCGCGCGGCTGATCGAATTGGGTCACGCCTATGTGCGCAACGGCAACGTCTATTTCGATGTTTCGACCGAACCGACCTATGGCGCAATGGCGCGGGTGAACGGGTACGAGGATCTGCTGGCGCTGGCAAACGAACGCGGCAATAATCCGAACGACCCGCTCAAGGACGATCCGCTCGACTTCATCCTCTGGCAGCGCAGCCGTCCCGGCGAACCGACCTGGCCCAGCCCCTGGGGATCGGGGCGCCCCGGCTGGCATATTGAATGCACCGCGATGGCCACCCGCTACCTTGGTCCGCAACTCGACATCCACGGCGGCGGGCGCGACCTGATCTTTCCGCACCATCCATCTGAGATCGTGCAGACCGAACCGTACACTGGCAAGCGCCCTTTCGTGCACTTCTGGGTGCATGGCGGGCTGGCGTGGCTTGACGGTCAGAAGATGAGCAAGTCGCTCGGCAATCTGGTGTTCATCAAGGATGCGCTCACACAGCACAGCGCCGATGCGCTGCGCTGGTATCTGCTTTCCTTCCCGTACCGCGAAGATTTTGAATACGTCCGATCCGACGTTCCTCTGGCAGAGCAACAGGTTGAACGGCTCAAGGCAGCGCTCGCAGCACAGGGTGATCCACAAGGTGATCCGTTAAGCCCGGAACCATTCTATCAGACATACTTCGCCGCGCTCGATGATGATCTGGATACGCCAAAGGCGCTGGCGCAGATCAGCGCGTTGAGCGCTGCCATCCTCGAAGCGGCGGCGTCAGGTTACGACATCACCGGCGCGCAATCCGCGTTGCGCGCGATGGCGCGTGTCTTTGGTTTCTGGGCGGCAGCCTGATCAGGAGAGGTCGGCGTGTCCAATCCATATGCGCCCAACAGTGATGAGCTATCGGAGTTGCTGCGTATTGGCGCAATTAAACTGGAACGCACGGCAGGCATTCCAACCTGGGAAGCGCAACCCGGTTCACGCCACCAGATGACCGTTGACAAGATCCGCGCGTCGATTGCGCCGCCGATTGATGAGAGCGGCGCATGCGCGTGCTACCACCTCGCCGACGTGGCAATCCGCTTTCCTGATGGTTCGCTCAAGCGCCCAGACATCGCCATTTTTTGCGAACCGCCGCCCGCGCAGGATACTGCATTGACCGTTCTGCCTGTTGCTGTGATCGAGGTGATCAGCCTGGGGTACGAGTATAAAGACGTCGTGCTCAACCCGCCATTCTATCTGGGGCACGGGTTGCGCGACGTTGTCATTGTCGATCCGCATGCGCAGCGGGTCACGCATTACACGCTGACCGGCGCATCCACCCATCCAACTCCAGCGACGTTACGTCTCGAATGTGGTTGCTGCTGCGTCATTCCGTGACAGACGTGCGACGGATGGCATACGAGCGCGCGACGGTGCACGAATCGAACGTCAAGGCGTCACGAAAACGGTCGTCGTTCATCGGGCGCCGTCACGATGTGCCAGAAACGCCCGTCGTGCCTCCGCCAGGCAGATGGCGCATCAATCGCCAGGCGGACAAGGGAAGGGCGCCACGGCAATCGTGGCGCCCTCCTGTCGTGCAGTTCAGCGGCGGGCTGTCACCAGACGAGGCGTGCCAGAACCGCATGTGTTCGTTGCGCCGTCCTGTTGAAGGTATTATTTGATCTCGACGGTCGCGCCCGCCTCGACCAGTTTCGCCTTTGCCGCTTCCGCCTCTTCCTTGCTGACGCCTTCCTTCACTGGCTTGGGCGCACCCTCGACCAGATCCTTCGCCTCCTTCAGACCCAGGTTCGTCAGTTCGCGCACTGCCTTGATGACCTGAATCTTGTTTGGACCGACGGCGGACAGAATGACGTCGAACTCGGTCTTCTCCTCGACGGCAGGCGCGGCTGCAGCGGCGCCATCACCCGCAGCGGGGGCAGCCGCTGCGGCAGGCATCACCATACCGCCCATTGGCATCACTGGAGCAGCGGCGGTCACACCCCAGCGCGACTCCAGTTCCTTCTTCAGTTCCACCAGTTCGAGGACGTTCAGCGCCTCGATACCTGCAATGACTGCCTCGACCTTCTCGCTCGCCATAGGTATTGTTCCTCCTTATTGATAATCGAAAGCGTTTATCCAGGTTCGCCGTTTTCCCGCAAATGATGCAGGAAGATGGACGTTACGATGTTGACGACGGCTGCAACTGATCGACGCGCGCCTGAAGCGCATAGAGAATGCTCTTCGACGTGGCATCGAGCAGATTGACAATATCATTGACCGGCGCGGCAATAATGCCTGCCAGCCCGGTGAACGGCGCTGCCAGTCCGCCGAGCACCTGCGCACGCACTTCTTCCTTCGTCGGCAAACTGGCGACGGTCTCGAGCACATTCTCCTTGAGGAGCGTCGTACCGAGCAACCCGCCACGCACCGTAATCTTCTTAGGACCGCGGTTGAACTCATTGATCGCTCTGACGAACTTTGGCACATCGTCATACGCAAACGCCAGAGCCGTCGGTCCCGCGAGCAGCGGCTCAATCGCCTCGTAACCCGTCTCGCGTGCGGCAATCAGCGTCAGCGTGTTCTTTGCCACCACGACCTCTGCGCCGCTTTCGCGCAATTTCTTGCGCAGGTCGGTCATATCGGCGACCGAGAGACCGCGATAGTCAGCCACAACGGTCACCTGCATGCGCTCAAGGCGCTGTTTCAGGTCGGCGACGGTCTCGATCTTACGCTGGGTTGGCACTGATTTCACCTCCTTTCAGCCATAAAAAATGCGGGTTGCCGCATGCAGACGCAGCAACCCGCGAACCCACGCATCGCGTTGGATCGGGAAGCTGCCTCGGCGGGCGGCACGCAGCCATTAAGCACACGCACCCGCTGTCTGCGGCGCTCACATTCTTCATCTGTTTGCCGAAACGTGTTCGGCGAGATTATCCGCGATAGCGTCTCCTCTGCGCCCTGCAACCTGTTTCAGGCTGCCGGTTTCATTGCCTGCACTGCCGACGGATCGACCCGAATGCCAGGACTCATCGTACTGGTGAAGGTCACACTCCTGATATACGTCCCTTTTGCGGCAGCGGGACGCGCGGCTTTGACCGCCTCCATCAGCGCAGCGATATTCTCATAGATCTGCTGCTCGTTGAAACTCAGTTTACCAACCGCCACGTGCAGCAGACCGGTTTTATCATTGCGGAACTCGACGCGCCCGCCGCGCACCTCACGGATCGTACGCGGCAGATCTTCAGGTTGAACGACCGTTCCGCTCTTCGGGTTGGGCATCAACCCGCGCGGACCAAGCTTACGCCCGATGCGTCCGACCTTCCCCATCATATCGGGGGTCGCAATAGCGATATCGAAATCGAAGAAATTCTCCTTATCGATCCGGGCAATCAGGTCATCGGCGCCGACGAAATCAGCGCCCGCCTCACGGGCGGCCTGCGCCGCCTCACCCTGAGCAAACACCAGCACCCGCACCGTCTTACCGGTGCCGTGCGGCAGAGAGACCGTGGTTCGAATCGTCTGATCCGCATGGCGCGGATCGATACCCAGCCGCAGGTGCACCTCAATGGTTGGATCAAACGTGGTGAACGACGTTTCCTTCAGCAGTTTGATCGCTTCTTCCGGCGTATAGAGATGGCGCCGATCGATCTTTTTCAGCGCTTCGAGATACTTTTTGCCATGTCGGCGTGGCATCGCACAAACTCCTTGTGGTACAAACGGGGGCGCCCCCTCCCACACTTCAGCGACTACTCGACGATTCTGATACCCATGCTGCGCGCCGTGCCAGCGATAATCTTTTCGGCGGCTTCGATGCTATTGGCATTCAGATCCGCCATCTTCTGCTCGGCAACCTGTCGCAGTTGCTTTGCCGTAATGGTTCCAGCGACCTTGCGATTGGGCGTGCCGGAGCCTTTTTCGACGCCAGCCGCTTTGCGCAGCAGATCGGCGGCTGGCGGCGTTTTCAGCGCAATGACGAACGAGCGATCCGAATAGATCGTCACTTCGACCGGAACGATACTTCCTGCCTGTGACGCGGTCTTCTCGTTATACTCCTTGACAAACGCCATGATATTGATGCCGTAACCGCCCAACGCCGGACCGACCGGCGGCGCTGGCGTCGCCTTGCCGGCGGGCAGTTGCAGCTTTACCACCCCGGTAACCTTTTTGGCCACAGAGCGCTCCTTCGCACAACTATTCAACCAGGCGCGTCACCTGGAGGAAGTCCAGTTCGACCGGCGCCTCGCGCCCGAAGAACGAGACCAGCACCCGCACACGACCACGCTCATGGTCGATCGCGTCCACGATCCCCTCGAAGTCGGTGAACGGACCATCCGTAATCTTGACCGCCTGACCAACCTGATAACTCACCTTCACCTTGGGCGCTTCCTGTTCCATCTGCTTCAGGATCGCCTTCACCTCTTCCTCTTCAAGCGGTGTCGGCTTGTTCCCATGCCCGACGAAACTCGTTACACCCGGCGTATTGCGAACGACATACCAGGAGTTGTCGTTCATTTTCATCTGCACCAGCACATAGCCAGGAAACACTTTCTTCTGGACTGTGCGGCGCTGACCATTTTTGATTTCAATTTCTTCTTCGGTCGGCACGATCACATTGAAAATCTGATCGCGCATCTCCATCGTCTCGATGCGATGGAGCAGATTCTGTTTGACTTTGTTCTCATAGCCGGAATAGGTATGGATCACATACCAGCGACGATCATCATCGCGGATATCCGACTCGTCCTGTAGTTCCTGCTCTTTTCTCTCTTCAGCCACGGCTTTCCTCGCCTCCAAAGACGCTAAAGCGTCGCAACCGCATTTTGCAGCAGAAGCAGCAGCCATGAGAAGAGGGCGTCCGCTGCAAACAGAATAGCGCTCATCACTGCTGATAGCAGAATAACAACAACCGTCAGACGGATTGTTTCCTCGCGGGTGGGCCAGACGACTTTGCGCATTTCCGCGCGCGACTCGCGCAGCGGTTGCACGATGGCATTCTGAAATGCGCGCGCCAGCGCATTTTGCGACTCTTTATCTTTGTCTTTGACGACCGTCATTACTGATCAAGACTTTCTTCGGCAGATAGGCGCTGCCGATACATAGATCAGGCGTCTACCAGGGCCCGGCAGGAACGCAGGCCGAAGCAGACGCCTGGATTGGATACGCGCCGAATTAATCAACAATCGTCGAGACGACGCCTGCGCCGACGGTGCGCCCGCCTTCGCGGA
>ERZ1685331.122-NODE-122-length-18973-cov-20.819008_pt1 | contig 18973 bp, 18 predicted proteins | sample MGYA00580194_ERZ1685331 | MGnify/ENA primary metagenome ERZ1685331 (study PRJEB41501, sample SAMN08275520) | hot springs metagenome | biome: alkaline hot spring; material: microbial mat | place: Russia: Ush-Beldyr | collected 2015-07 | depth 0.5 m m ...
TAAGGCGGTCAACGACGCCGTGGCCCGCATCAGGTCCGTGGCCGAGCTGCGGGGCCGGAACGCCGACTGGGCAGAGCGCGCGGTGCGCGAGTCCGCCACCGCGACGGCCAGCGAGGCCCATGAGCTTGGGGTGATCGACCTCCTCGCCGACTCGTTTTCCACCCTGCTTGCCGAGCTTGAGGGGTACACGCTGCGGGACGGGCGCCTCCTGCGCGCGGCGGCGTGCCCGTGCGGGAGATCGAGATGACGTTCCGCGAGCGACTGCTCTCCTTTCTCGCCGACCCGAACCTTGTGTACATCCTTCTTCTGTTGGGGGTGTACGGGCTGATCTATGAGTTTGCGACCCCAGGGGTGGGGATCGGCCTCGTTCGGGGGCGGGATCTCTCTCCTTTTGGCTCTCCTCGGGTTCCAGATCCTCCCCATCGGCTTCGTCGGGTTAGGGCTCATCCCGTTCGGGGTGCTCCTCATGGTGCTCGACGCGTTCACCCCCACCGACGGGGTTCTCCCTGTGGGGGGCGTGGTGAGCCTGCTCATCGAGTCGTTTTCCCTGTTTGAGCTCGAGGGGACGCCGCTCCGGCTCTCCTGGATCACCGTCGCCGCCACGGTGGGAACGCTGACCCTCGTCTTCCTGTTCATCGCCTCGAAGGGCCTCTTGGCCCCAGCGGCGGCGGCCGCGACCCCTCACGACGATGGTCGGGCTCTCCGGGGTCGCCAAGGACGACCTCCTGCCTGAGGGGTGGGTGCTCGTGAAGGGCGAGTACTGGCGGGCCCGCGCCGAGGGGGAGCCCGTCCGCAAGGGGGACCGGGTAAGGGTCGTGGGCCAAGAGCGGTCACGCCTCACCGTGCGCCGCGAGGAGTAACCTCCCCCAAGCGAGGAGAACTCAGGTATCGTCCTCAGCCAGCCACTGCTTGAACTTGGCCCGGAGCTTCTGTTCGATCTTCTCCCCCAGCTCGTCCCAGTCCATGTCCCGTTCCGCTCCCACCCAACGGGCAAATCCGCGCTTGATCGTCCGCTCGATCTCCTGGGCAAGGTCCTCGCCGCGCACCTCGTGCCGCCACGCCCGGGGGAGGATCCACCGCACGGCGATCCCGGTCCAGGCAAAGAGGAGGATGATCATGAACCACAGCCCGCACGTCTGCAGATACGAAAGCGGCTTCGCTAGCTCCAGGTACCCGGCGACGATGCTGTTCCACAGAGTCATGATGACCCAGGAGAAGAAGAAGAACGCCGCCACCCCGCCGCCCGCCACGATCCTCGTCAGTAACCTCATCGCATCCACCTCCTCTCGGGTGCTGCCGCCATTCTAACCCCGCACCGGAGGGAGACATCAGGGATGGACCCCGACGCTACCTCAGGCGCGGGGACCAGGCGATCTTCTTGCCACCAAGGTAGTCCAGAAACCGCCCGAACGCGTCCTGGATCGCCGCGTGTTTGAGGGGAAACCCATCCGGCTCTTTCCAGTATCCGAGCACGTGCAAGACGTTGGCCTTCGCGTCGAAGCGGCCGTCGAACCGGGCCACGAACCGCCCGCGGTGGAGGATGGGAAGGACGTAGTACCCGTACTGTCGCCCCTCGGGCTTCTTGTACACCTCCCACGCGTAGGTGAACCCCCACACCTTGGCCAGGGCATCCCGGCACCACAGGAGCGGGTCGAGAGGGGCGATCATCCTCGCCCGATCGTCCGCGGGCACCCTCTCCGCGGCCCGGAGAACCTTCTGGGCATCGGGCCGGGCGTAGAACGGGGTGCGCACGCCCTCCACCCGGACCAGGGCGAGATCCCCGTTCTCGACCATCCTCTGGGGCAAACCCTCCGTCCGGGCCTGGCGCAGGAACATCCAAGTCTCGGCTGCCCCGCCCGCGGGCAGGAGCCCCACCGTGTCCACCCGTTTCCGCAGGAGCTGGCGCAGGAACTCCTCCCCGCTCGGGGTGGCCTGGGCGAGGATCTGTCGCGGGACGACGCGCTCCGTGAGGTCGAAGTACCGCCGGTAGTTCACCCGGTGCGAGACGGAGAGCTGCCCCTGGTTCCACAGGACCTCGAGCGCCGCTCCGGCGGCCTGGGTCGTCTTCCACCCCCGGTGCTCGCCCTGCGCCACGGAGAGCTTCCGGAGCTCGGCCGTGGACAGCGGCCCGTTCCTTCGCACCTCCTGCAGGACGGCGTCCTTGGCGCCGGGGTGGTCGCGGTCCAGGCGCTCCTCGCGCTGCTTCTCCCACGGGTTCCCACCTCCAGCCATGAGGGCCCTGAACAGGGGGAACTCCGCGATCGGGATCGCGCACAGCATCTTGTCCCAGTACTCGAACCCCAGCCGCTCGCGGTGCAGGAGGTCGAGGAATACCCCAGGGTGCGTGCCCTCCACACGGGACTGGAACACGAGGTCGTGGTTCCGGCCCAGGATGGGCAAGGGATCGAGCTGCACCGCGCGCAGGTCGCGGAACGCCAGGCGGATCCCCTCTTCGCCATCGGGATAGCTTCTCCCGTGCAGCCCGACCGCGGCGAGCTGATACAGCCGCGCCTCCTCCCGCGACCAGTTCAGGGGCATGTCCGCAACTCTACTGCGGACGCAGGAGGCCGCCAACGGGCGAAGGCCACCGTTGGCGGCAGGGCCAACCTTCCCTATACTCCTCCCGATGCCGAGTCCCGAGGACGTCCAGCGTTCCGTGGAAGACCACGCCCGGAAGGTTGCCGCTGCGCTCGCCGCTCTCCCCGCCGACTGCAACGAAGCCGAACTCCGCCATCGAATCCAGCCGATCCTGCAAGGCTTCGCCGCGGCGATCGGCCTGAGTGCGCACGAGCGCGACGAGTACGTGGTTGCCGAGGGGACGAGAGCGGACGCGATCTTCGGCCGGCTCGTGATCGAGTTCAAGCGCCCGGGCGCCCTCGCCTCGCAGCGGACTTTGGTTTCCGCTCGGGAACAGCTCGCCCAGTACATGCAGTCCATCGCCCACCGCGAGGGCCACCGTCGGCTGGGCGGCGTCGTGTTCGACGGCCGTCACCTCGTCTTCGTCCAACTGCGCGATGGCCACGTGCGCGCCGAGCCCCCTCGCCCGGCGGACGCGCCTACTCTGGCTGACCTCTTGTGGTGGCTCGCCGGCCTCACCGGGACCGCGCTCACCGCGGAGAACCTGGCCCGCGACTTCGGCCTCGATCACCCCCGCAGCCGCGAGGCGATCGCCGCCCTCTACTCCGCGCTCACCCATACCGTGCTCACCCAACCCGAGGGCATGGTTCCCAAGTTGTATGCCCAGTGGGAGCTCTTCTTCTCCGAGGCGATTGACTACCAGGAGGCATTCGGTGGGCGCAAGCTTGAGCCCCTGAAGAAGTGGGTCGCCAAGGCCGGCCTCGCGATCCACACCGCGGAGGAGGCGGAGCGGTTCTTCTTTGCCCTCCACACCTATTTCGCCCTCCTCGTGAAGCTCATCGCCTGGCTCGCGCTTTCACGGCACCTTGGCCCACGGATCGGAGCGCCGCTGTTCGAAGAGTTGGACAAGGCCTCTTCTCCCGAATTGCACGAGCGGCTCCGAAAGATGGAGCAGGGCGGCGTCTTCCGCGATTTTGGGATCGAGAACCTGCTCGAGGGCGACTTCTTCGCCTGGTACCTTTACGCCTGGGGGGAGCCAGTGGAGGCGGCGGTGCGCGCGCTCGTTTCGCGCCTCGAGGAGTATGACCCGACGACCCTGCGGATTGACCCGGACGAGACGCGCGACCTCCTCAAGAAGCTCTACCACTACCTCCTGCCCCGCGAAGTGCGGCACAACCTGGGCGAGTACTACACGCCGGATTGGCTCGCCCAACGGCTCTTGGAACAAGTGGACCAGGAGTTCTTCGACAATCACGAGTCGGCGGTCCGGCGTCAGCGGCCGCGGATCCCCAAGCTGCGGTGGCTCGATCCGGCGTGTGGGTCCGGCACGTTTCTCGTGCTCCTCATCAAGCGCTACCGGGAGTTGGGCGAACGGCTGATGGTGCCCGAGGCCGAGCTTCTCCAGACGGTCCTTCACAACGTGGTGGGGTTCGACATCAACCCGCTTGCGGTGATCACCGCCCGGGTGAACTACCTTCTAGCCCTCGGAGATCTGCTCGAACACCGCCGCGGCCCGATCACGATCCCCGTGTACCTCGCCGACTCGGTCCTCCTCCCCGAGATGGGCCACGACCTCGAATCGTCGGGGCTGTATCAGGTGCGCACGTCGGTGGGGGTGTTTGCGGTGCCGGAGATCGTGTTTGCCCAAGGGCGCCTCGGCCGGTTCTGCGCCCTTCTTGAGAACGCGGTGCGGGCCGGCGTATCTCCCGCGGCGTTCGCGGCGAGCGTTGCAGACAAGCTGGCTCTCTCCGAGCGAGAGAGGAAGGACGCAGCGGGCCCGTTGCGCGCACTGTACGAACAGCTCTCGGGCCTACACCAGAGGGGGCTTGATGGCTTGTGGGCGCGGCTTCTGGCCAACAACTTCGCGCCCCTCACCGTAGGGCAGTTCGACTACGTGGTGGGCAATCCCCCGTGGGTGAACTGGGAGCACCTTCCCGACGGTTACCGGGACGCCACCAAGGGTCTTTGGGACCGATATGCCTTGTTTCCACACAAGGGCATGGACGTGATCCTTGGCAAGGGGAAGAAAGACATCGCCATGCTCATGGCCTACGTGGCGATGGACCGGTTCCTCAAGCCCAAGGGCAAGCTCGGGTTCGTGATCACCCAGTCCCTGTTCAAGACCGCCGGGGCAGGGCAAGGGTTCCGTCGGTTCCGGCTTGGAGAGCATGGAGATTCTCTGCGCGTGGTGCACGTGGACGATATGGTGGACTTGAACCCGTTCGAGGGCGCGTCGAACCGCACCGCGGTGATGGTCATCCAGAAAGGCCAGGAGACACGGTACCCCGTGCCGTACACGGTGTGGAAGAGAAAGAAGGGAGCGCGGTTCACCTACGACTCCACCCTGGAGGAGGTCAAGGCCGCCACCACAACCGAAAGCCTCCACGCCGTTCCCGTGGACCCGGGCGACCCAACTTCCCCTTGGCTCACCGCGAGCAAGCCCGCCTTGGCCGCAGTGAGGAAGGTCCTCGGCAAGTCGGACTACACGGCCCACGCCGGCGTGTACACCGGTGGAGCAAACGGCGTCTACTGGCTGAGGGTTCTTGACACGCGGCCCGACGGCTTGGTCGTGGTGGAGAACATCACCGAGGGGGCCAAGCGCGAGGTGCCGCAGGTCACCGCGGTCATCGAGCCAGACCTCCTGTACCCCCTTCTCCGGGGCCGGGACGTCGGGCGCTGGCACGCCGCGCCATCGGCCCACATCCTGATGGTCCAGGATCCCCAGACCCGCCGCGGTATCGCCGAAGAAGAGCTTCGGGGGCGCTATCCGAAGACCTGGGATTACCTCAAGCGGTTCGAGCCGATCCTGCGGGAGCGAGCCGCGTTCAGCCGCTACTTCACTCGCGCGCAGAAGAGCGGACAGGTAGTGGAGACAGGCCCGTTCTACTCGATGTTCAACGTCGGCGACTACACCTTCGCCCCGTGGAAGGTGGTGTGGCCGTGGATTGCCACCGAGTTGAAGTGCGCCATCACTGATGCGGTCCCAGAGCACAACGTCACCTTCGTCTCCTTCGAGAGCGAAGAGGAAGCTCACTACTTCTGCGGGTCCATCAACTCATCCCCAGCCGGTTTCATCGCCAAGTCGTCGCACGCTGGGGGTGGCGGGGGAATCGCACGCCCTTCTGTCATGGATCTAATCCGCATCTCCAAGTACGCGCCTGGCGACCCGGTGCATCGGGCGCTGGCCGAGGCATCCCAGGAAGCCCACGCGGTCGCAGCTCAGGGTGACACAGAGCGCCTCGCCGAGATCGAGGCCCGCGTGGACGCCCTGGCTGCCAAGCTCTGGGGCCTCACCGACCGTGAACTGGCTGCCCTCCGCAGCGGTTTGGGGGCTTTGGGAGCTCGAGAGAAAAAAGGAGGTGAACGATGAGCACACCAGAGTGGGACTTGGCAAACACGCGGGATTGGGTTGTGCAGCGATGCTGGGAAGATCATAAGCGTCACCCCGGAGGGATCGGTTTGCTCATTCAGCCTGAGGATCTTCAACCGCAAGACCCGCCGTTTGAGTCGATCTGCGAGGCAGTGGAATACCTGCAGGGAAAAGAATGGGTCACCGCCGAATTCGGCAGAGTGTTTGGCCAGAAAACACCTGCCTTCATTAGCAAGCTTAGACTGACACCCCAGGCAATCGTAACGCTCCAGGACCAGTTAGAAGAGAAGCCAAGGCGCGCCATCGGCTTCCGGCCCGAGGCTTAGACTGGGGATGACCAAGCGATCCGGCTCATCGGGCGCTGGCCGAGGCATCCCAGGAAGCCCACGCGGTCGCAGCTCAGGGTGACACAGAGCGCCTCGCCGAGATCGAGGCCCGCGTGGACGCCCTGGCTGCCAAGCTCTGGGGCCTCACCGACCGTGAACTCGCCTCCCTCCGTCGCGGCTTGCGGGCTTGACGGTGTGCCTAGCCTAAAGTAGCACCCCCTCTGCGCTCTTTTGGCCGCTCATTTGGAGAGCTGAGGACACGAACCTCAGGTCCTCGGCCAACGCCTCCCGGTCCTTCTTCCGAGCTCCGTTCAGGGCCGCCCCCGAGGAACGCGGAGATCCTTCACAGGACCGGCGAAGGCCAGGAGATCGCGAGGGTAGCACCCGTTGGCCTTGGTGGGGTGCTCCCAAAGGAGCGCCCTCGTTCTTCCCTCACGAGCGTCGCGAGAAGGCTTTTGATCATGGCCGGGATCCGCGCTTCCACTTCCTTTGGGATCCCTTGGCGGGTTTTGTCCGCTAAAGGGCCTTCCTTTGCGGTCGTCGTTTTTCCCGGAAGGCTACGGTGCTACCCTGCGGACACCCTTCTTGGGGCACTGCCTCACCCCCGGGCCCGTGTGGACACGAATGGCGAGAGCGCGGGTAGGCCGCTGCCCCTCGGTCAGGTCGCACTCCCTCGCGAGAAAGCTTCAATCCGTTCTCACGGCGAACCGCATTCCCGGCGGAGGGGGCGGGCGCCAGCCACGAACAGGCCCGTGACAAGGCCGAGGGAGAGGCCGTGGGCCACGATCCCGAGCCGCCCCTCAAGCTCGCGCGCCAGGGCGTGGGGGCCCGGATCGGGCCGAACCGGCAATCGAGGACCTAGTTCCCCTGATCGGTGCGGAGCGGCGCTCCCCCGCGCGGCGAGGAACACGTCTACGTCGAATCAGAAACTGAAATCGCCCCGGGCCCGCGCGCGGCTCGCCTTCTTTCCAGAACCCTGTGGCCTCCTTCCGCGCTTTCCTCGACTAATTCCAGGATCTTCTCCGCAGAGGCCGGGGCCCGGCCCGCGTCCCCCGGGTGGAGCATTCCAGGGAAAGCCCGAGGGGTAAGGGGCCGGATACCGCGAGGGTATGTGGTGCCGCTCCGATTCCGCACGGCCTCAACCGCCGCCTTGGGCGGGGTCCACCCGAGGTCGCCAGTTTCCCGGAGCCAGGAGAAAACGGGGTGGTCCAAAGCCGCCCGTCCAGGTTTCGAAGGGGCGCTTTTAAGGGAAATTGCCCTGCCTGTTCCGCTTTGAAGCAGGCCCAGGCGTGGTCGCCGCGACCCGCTCTCTTTTCGCGAGCTCCAGGGTAGGGAGGGCCTGCCGCCACCAGCCCGCAACCCGGCTTACCACGGCCCCCTCATCGCTCTTTTCTCGCCCAAACGCGGCGAAGGCCGTCCTCCGGCTGCACGGAGAACTCCTCCACCGCAAAGCCAGAAAGCAAGGACAAGATTTCCTCATCAGACCAGTAGCGCCAGAGCATCCCTGCGCCCTTTCCCTCCAAAAATAACCAGGTACCGTCGGGGAAAACCTCGCGCGGGGAGTTCCGAAGCTCCTCGTCCGGAGGACCGTCCATGCTCAAAAAGAACAGCCCGCCGGGCCGAAGGGCTACGTGAATCCGGCGCACCGCCTCCTCGGCCTCCCCCTTGAACATGTGGTCCAAGACGGTATTAGCGATCGCCGCATCGAAGCTTCGGTCCAGGGGAAGCTCCTGGGCCGGACAGACGAAGGCCTCGATCGCGAGGCCCTCCTCCGCGGCCCAGCGGCGGAGGTGTTCCACGGCAAGGGAGGAGATCTCCACCGCGGTCAGCTGAAAACCCGCGCGGGCCAGGGCCACGCTCCAGTACCCTCTTCCGAAGCCCACGTCGAGGACGGTTTTCGCTCCGGCCGCGCGCAATCGCTCCACAAGCCAGGACCAATCGCGGTCCGCCAGCGTCCAATCCGGTGGGGTCTCAAAGAACTGGCGCTCCCAAAACCGGGCTTGCTCCTCAGTCAGTTTCTTCATCCACTACAGCCCTTATGGGTATGGGATAAGGCCCACAATAACCCGCAGCGGGAGCGGAAAGGTGGCTACAGCCGTGACGGTTGCAGGCTACCACCTTGTACCAGTACCACGTGGCCGGGCGAACTTCTTTATCCTCCACGCTATTGCTCTCGACAAACGCGCTCACGAGCTCGCGATAGTCCCCGTCGCGACTGCGGTCGCGATGCACGTGATAGTGCGTTGCTCCGGGAACTGGATCCCAGCTGATCACGATCTTATCGGTATACGTGCCCTGGGTAGCCCGGACGTTCTCGGGGGCGGGAGGCCGGCCGGCGTAGCCCCGCACGACCTCGGACCGCGGCCCGCATCCGGCGGCGTTGCAGGCCCGCACCTGGTACCAGTACCACCTCCCCTGGTTCCCCTCACCCACCCGGTCCTGGAAGCTCTGGGCGGTCGTCGCCCCGATTCTCGCGAACTCCCCTTCTGCCGTCTCCGCGCGGAAGACCTGGTAAGAAGTGGCCCGCTCCACTGGGGCCCAGGAGAGGATCACCGAGTGCAACTCGGTGCCAAAAGAGGCGCTCAGTTCAGTCGGCGCTTTATCGGGGGGCAACGGGGGCATTTGCTCCAAAAGCCCGCAGCCGGCCAAAACTAGCCCCATCACGAGAAGCCCGATGAACCTGGACTTATGCATGCACTTCTCCTTTTCAAATTTTAGGCTGCGGGGCGAGACGCGGTCAACTCTGCCCTAAAGCCGCGGGAGGTGGAAATTCCGCGCGCGCAGCATCTCCAGGAGCTCGGGCTCGGTGAGGCCAAGGGCGACAAGGATTTGGTTCTGAAGCGCGCGGGCAAAGACCTCGCCGGCCGCGATCTCCTCCTGAAACTCCGGGTAGCGCTCCTTGAGGAAGAGGAGGCGCGCGGAGAGGCCCACCACCTCCGCGCCTTCCAGGAGCTTATCCGCAAGGAACACGATTTTTTCCGGCCAAGTGCGCGGCCACTGACCTGGACGAAGGACGTGCCGGCGCGCGATCTCCGCAAGCTCAGGATAACCAAGATTCGCAAGGAGCTCCGCGGCCCGCTGGCCGTGCGCCCCTCCCTCGTTTAGGGATGCGATTTTGTCGAGATCGTGGAGGAGGCCTCCCCGATGGACGAGGAGCGGATCCACCGCGATCCCCTTTTCCCTGAGCCTCTCCGCCAGGAAGAAGGCCACCCCGGCCACGGCCGCCGCGTGGGCGATCACGTTTTCCGGAACGCCGTGCCCCCGCAGGATCGTCAGGGTTTCGGCGAGATCCGGCAGCCGGAATTCCAACGGGTTTTTCAGGGCGGCGAGGTCGGAGATCTCCAAATCATGAGGGGGGTGAGGCTCCGGGGAACTCCTGCCCTGGGGATTGAGCCAAACCGCGCGCATCCCCCGTTCCTTGGCCCAGCGGATCCACGCGTAATCGGGGGAAAGAACGGCAAGCGCCTTTTTCTCCGGGAACGCCGGGATTTCCTCGGGGTCGAGGATGAGGGGAAAGCGGAGGAGAGTGGCGGGCGCCACAGCGCCGCCGGCCCGCAGCAAGGCCTTGGGGTGGGGAGAGGGGGACACTCCTTCCAAAGCCCACCGGGGTGAGTCGGACGGGATGAGGAGGAGCACCTAATCCCCTTCGTCCCCGGTTTTCCCGGGGCTGGGCTCTGCGGCGGAGGCCGTTTCGGATCTTCTCGGCCCGATGTGGTTTTTGAGGTTCGCCTCCCAAACCATCCTCGGCGCTTTGGCCACGTGTCCCATTGTACCCTGGCCGAAGCGGTCAGGATGTTTGACAGGTCATCCCGAGTCGGGTAGGTTTGTATAGGATGGCTCTTCTCCCCTTCCCGCAGGCGGAAGAGGGCACGATCCCCGAAGGTGTCCGTCTTCCCGGCGGCCTCGCCCGGGTTAGTCGCGTTGCCGCCCGCCTGGAGTGCGCTGAGAAGCTGGCCCAAAACCGCGGGTTCCACTCCTCCCGAGGCTTTTGGCCGGGAATCCCCGTGGGGGTCACCTTCAGTGGGGCGGGCGCGCCTGGGGCGGCCCTCTGCGCGGAGGAGGCCATCCGCGCGGGCCGGAGCGATCCTCGCCATCGACGGCGATGCTGCCGCCCTTCCTTGGGCGAAGATCATCCCCATCGGGAGGTGGTGCGGAACGCGGTGGCCCTCCACCCCCGTTCGCGCCTCCTCCCAGGCTCTTGGGAAAGGAGGCGGTCATGAGGCGGTTTTGGCTTTTAGCGTTGGTCGTTTTGGGAATTTTGGGGCAGGCCCAGTGGACCCTGCATGTACTCCACGTGAACGATATCCACTCCCACCTGGACACGGCGGCCAGGCTCGCCACTTTGGTGGAACAAATCCGCGCTCAGGTCCCGGAGGCCATCCTCCTCCACGCTGGGGATCAGTTCCTCGGCACCCTTTATTTCACCGTGCACAAGGGCCTGGCCGACGCGGAGGTCTTGAACCTCCTTGGCGTTTCCGCCATGGCCCTGGGGAACCATGAGTTCAACGAGGGGCCAAGGGGCCTCGCTTGGTTTGCGGAGATCGTGCGCTTCCCCCTTCTTTGCGCCAACTGTGACGTGACCAGGGAGCCCCTCCTTGTGGGAAAGATCAAACCCTACGTGATCTTGGAGGTGGCGGGGGAGAAAGTGGGCGTGGTGGGGGTCATCACCCCCGACACCGCCTGGCTCTCCAGCCCCGGTCCGAACGTGAGTTTCACCGATCCGGTGGCCGCGGTGCGGAAGGCCGTCTCCGATCTTTCGGCCAAAGGCCTTGATAAAATCGTGGTGTTAAGCCACCTTGGTTGGGACGAGGACCTGGTTTTGGCCAAAAGCGTCTCGGGGGTCGACCTCATCGTGGGCGGCCACTCCCACACCCTGCCCGCCGTCTACCCCACCGTGGTGGAGCGCAAGCTTCTCAACGTGAACACCGCCACCCAAGCGGAACTGGAGGCCCTCCCCGGGATCGGGCCGGTCATCGCCAAGCGCATCATCGAGTGGCGGGAGACCAAAGGACCGTTCGTCAAGGTGGAGGACCTCCTTCAGGTCGCGGGGATCGGGCCGGTGCGGCTCGCGGGAATCCGCGATCTGGTCACGGTCAGCGATGAACCCGTGCGGACCCTGGTGGTCCAGGCCGGGGCGCACGCCCAATACCTCGGGCGGATCTCCCTCACCTTCGATAAGGCCGGGAACGTGGTGGCCTGGGAGGGCGCTCTTCTCCCCACGAAGGACATCCCGCCCCACCCCAAGGTGGAGGAGAAGCTTTCGGTCTTCCGCGAGCCCATCGAAGCCCTGAAGCGGAAGGTGGTGGGCGAGACGAAGGTCCCCTTGGAGGGCGAGAGGGCGAAGGTGCGCACGGAAGAGACGAATCTTGGGAACCTCATCGCCGATGCCATGCTCTGGAAAGCGAGGATTGCGGAAGCCCAGATCGCCTTCCAAAACGGCGGGGGCATCCGCGCCTCCCTTCCCGCTGGCCCCGTGACCTTCGGCGACTGTATGGCCGTCCTCCCCTTTGGGAACTACCTCGTGGTCCTGGAGCTCACCGGCGAGCAGATCCTGCAAGCCCTGGAGAACGGCGTGTCCATGGTGGAAAGAATCGCTGGGCGCTTCCCCCAGGTGGCCGGCTTGCGCTTCGTCTGGGACATCACGAGGAGCCCGGGCTCCCGGGTCGTCTCCGCGGAGGTCTTCCTCGAGGGGAGCTGGCGGCCCCTGGACCCCAAGGCCACCTACCGGCTGGTCACCAATAGCTTCCTCGCCCGGGGCGGCGACGGCTACGAGATGTTCCGCGAGGCCAAAAATGTCTGGAACCTGGGGTTTGTGGACTACGAGGTCCTGGCCGAGTACATCCAGGCCCATTCGCCGGTTGCTCCCCAGGTGGAGGGCCGGATCGTGCGGAAATGAAGGGGGTGAGATAGGACGAAAAACCCTGGGACAGGGGTACAGGGCAGAAAACCTGAACTTTAAAAGGAGGGTGTGATGCGCATCGCGAGGTGGAGCATATTGGTGTTGAGCCTGGTGGGCTTGGCCGTCTCCGGTTTTGCGGCCAAGAAGATCTGTTTGTACTTCGATCAGACTGGGCCGGGTGACCTCAGCTTCAACGACATGGCCATATTGGGCGCCCAGCGGGCCGCCCAGGACTTCGGTCTTGAACTCTACTACACCACCGCCGCCAGCCCCCTGGAGTTCCTCTCCGACCTCGCCAGCCTGGCGGAGACCGGGGAGTACGTGCTCATCGTGGGCGTGGGGTTCCTCCTCTTTGACGCCCTTCCTGAGGCCGCCCGCCTCTATCCGCAGCAGAAGTTCGCCTTTGTGGACGGGCCCAACTTCGGCCTCCCCAACGTGATCGGGCTCCTCTTCAAGGAGCAGGAGGGTGGGGCCCTGACCGGCGTGGTGGCCGCCCTCACGGCCCTGGCCTACGGCGATCCGGCCATCGGTGCCGTGGCCGGGATGGAGATCCCGCCTGTTTGGCGCTATGAGGCTGGCTACCGCTTCGGCGCCTATTGGGCCGTGGATTGGTACCGGAAGAACGTGGGGCCGGCGCCGGACCTCCGGGTCCTCGTGACCTATGTGGGCCGGTTCGACGACCCGGCGGGCGGGAAGGTCGCGGCGGAAGCCCTCATCCGCGCGGGCGCCCGCAACATCCTGGGGATCGCAGGCGCCACGCACCTTGGCGCCTTCGACGCCGTGGAGGAGATGGGTCTGGCGGCGGGCCGCACCTTCGGACCGCCCTTCGCCTACGGCGCCGACGCCTCCCAGGAATACATCAAGCCCGGGTTCATCCTCGGCTCGGCCCGCAAGCGCGTGGATACCGCCGTGTATGAGTCGGTGCGGTGGGCCCTGGGGACGGAGCCCGGCTACGACCTGGTCCTCGGCATCGCCGAGGAGGGCACGGGCTTCAGCACGGAGGAGGACATCCGCACCTTTGTGGAGCTCGCGGTGAAGGCCGGCTACCCCTTGGCCGGGACGCCGCAGGAGGTCATCGCCGCCATCCTCAACGCCCGGAAGACCGTTCCTGCCTACGTCTGGCAGGCTTTGGCAGAGTTCGAGGGGCTCCTGCGCGCGGGCGCCATTCAGCTTCCGGAGGCGGACACGGCCGGGCAAATCGCCCAGGTCCGCAAACGCTATCCGTGAGGAGGAAAGGGGGCCGGCCCAGGGCCGGCCCCCTTTTTCATTTATGCAGAGCGAAGCGCTCCTTTCAGCCCAAGGGATCACCAAGATCTACGCGGACGGCACGGTGGCCTTGACCGCCGTGGACTTCGCCGTCCGGCCAGGGGAGGTCCACGGCCTTTTGGGCGAAAACGGCGCGGGCAAGACCACCCTCACCAAGATCCTCTCCGGTCTCCTTCAGCCCACGGCGGGGAAGATCCTGTGGCGCGGAAAGCCCGCACGCTTTTCCTCCCCCCGGGAGGCCCTGCGCGCGGGGATCGGCATGGTCCATCAGCATTTCGCCCTCGTCGGGCCGTTCACGGGTCTTGAGAACATCGCCCTCGGCGCGGAGGGGAACGGCCTCCTTCTCCCCATGCGGGCCGAGACCATCCGCCAAAAGCTCATGGAGCTGGCGGAGGCCTCGGGCCTCCGGGCGCCCCTCGATGTCCCCGTGGAGGAATTGCCCGTGGGCGTCCAGCAGCGCCTGGAGATCCTCAAGATGCTTTTTCGGAACGTCGACCTCCTCATCCTCGACGAGCCCACCGCCGTCCTCACCCCGCAGGAGGTGGCGGAACTTTTCCCCATCCTGCGGAACCTCGTGCGGCAAGGGAAAAGCGTGATCTTCATCACCCACAAGCTCCGGGAGATCCTGAGCGTCACCGATCGGGTCACGGTCCTTCGCCGGGGGAGGGTGGTGGGGGTGCGGGAGACCCCAGGGACGAGCGTGGAGGAGCTGGCTCAGCTCATGGTGGGTGAGGCTTTAGGCGGGGGCGTCCGCCGCGCGCCGCGGCCGCCCGGCCCAGTTCTCCTCCGCGTGCGGGACCTGCGGGTCCCGGGGCCGCAGGGAAGATCGGCGGTGGAAGGCGTTTCCTTCGAGGTCCGTTCGGGTGAGATCTTCGCCATCGCCGGGGTGCAGGGGAACGGGCAAAGCGAGCTGGTGGAGGCCTTGGTGGGCCTGCGGCCCTGGGCGGGCGAGGTCGAGGTCCTGGGCCAAAGCCTGCGGGGCAAAAGCCCGGCCCAGATCGCTGCCCTCGGGCTCGTCCACATCCCCGAGGACCGGCAGAACCTCGGCCTCATCCTCGATTTCCACGTGGTGGAAAACAGCGTTCTTGGGGGGCTCAAACCTTTTTTGGATTTCCTCGGCGGGGTACGCTGGCCCCGGGCCACGCGCTTCGCCCAGGAGCTCCTCCAGAGGTTCGCGGTGCAAGCGCGGGGCGTGCGGGCCCCAGCCCGTTCCCTCTCCGGCGGGAACCAGCAGAAGCTCGTGGTGGGGCGGGAGCTCTCCAAGTCCCCCCGCATCCTCCTCGCCAATCAGCCCACGCGGGGCCTGGATATCGCGGCGACCCGCTACATCCGCGATCTCCTGGTGCGCCTCAGGGACGAGGGGATGGCGATCCTCCTGGTCTCCGCTGATCTGGACGAGATCTTTGAGCTGGCGGATCGGGTGGCCGTGATGTACCGCGGGACCTTCAGCGGCGTGCATCCCGTGGAGGAGCTGGATCGGGAAAAGGTGGGGCTCCTCATGGGTGGGGTGGCCCTGAAGGAGGCGATCGGATGAGGGCCATCCTGGAGAGCCTCCTCACCCTGGCGTTGGGGATCCTCGTGGGCGCGGCCATCATCTCCCTTTGGGGCCGCAATCCTTGGGAGAGTTACGCCGCCCTCCTTCAGGGTGCGCTGGGGAACGCGCGGGCCCTCGCCAGCACGGTGAGCCGTTCCCTTCCCCTGGTCCTCACCGCGCTCACTTTCGCCATGGGCGCCCGGGCCGGGCTCTTCAACATCGGGGCCCAGGGGCAGATGCTCCTTGGGGCGGTGGTGGCCCTGAGCGTCGGGCTCCTCTCCCTGCCCGCGGGGCTCCAGCTGGTGGCGGCCCTGGGCCTGGCGGGACTGGCCGGCGCCCTGTGGGCCGTGCCCGTGGCCCTCCTCAAGCTCCTGCGCGGGGTGAGCGAGGTCATCTCCACCATCATGCTCAACTGGGTGGCCCACTGGCTCGCCCTCTACCTCGTGGTGCAAAAGCTTTCCGATCGGGTGGTGGGCAATCGCACCTTCGCCGTTCCTTTGGGGATGCGGTTCCCCTCGGTCTACGGGGAGCTCACTTGGTCTTTGGCCGTGAGCTTGGCCACCGCCCTTCTCCTCTTTTGGTTCCTCTGGCACCATGGGCTGGGCTACGAGGTGCGGGCGGTGGGGCTCAACCCCAAGGCCGCGCGGGCCGCGGGGATCCGGGTGGGCCGGGCCCTGTCCCTCGCCCTTCTCCTCGGCGGGGTCTCCGCCGCCTGGGCCGGGGCCATCCAGGTCCTCGGCCGCTTTCCCTACGCCATCACCAGCGATCTCGCGAACCTTGGGACCCTTGGTTTTGACGGGATCGCGGTGGCCTTGATCGGCCGCAATCATCCTTTGGGGATCCTCGGCGGGGCCTTCTTCTTTGGGGTTTTGGCCACCGGCGCGGCTCGCATGGGTCTCAAGGGGATCCCCTTGGAGCTCATCCAGATCGTGCAGGGCGTGATCGTGGTGGCCATGGCCGCCCCGGAGGCCTTCCGGTTGCTCCGGGGAAGAACAACCAAGGCGAAGGAGGGGGTGGCCACGTGAGTGCGCTTTGGCAGGTCCTTCCCGTGGCCCTGCGGGCCATGGTTCCCATCACTTTGGCCGCCCTGGGCGAGGTGTTCGGCGAGTGGGCGGGCGTGGTGAACATCGGCCTTGAGGGGATCATGACGGTTTCCGCCTTCACCGCGGCCCTGGCCAGCTGGGCCACGAGAAACCCTTGGGTTGGGGTCCTGGCCGGCCTCCTCACCGGAGCCCTTGTGGGCCTCCTCCACGGCTTCATCGCCGTGCGGCTGCGGGGCAACCAGATCATAAGCGGGGTGGGGATCAACCTCCTTGGGATGGGCGCGGTGGGGTTTGGCACCTGGGCCCTCTGGGGCGCCAAATCCCCCATGCTGGAACGCCACCTCTGGATCCCCGAGGTCCCAGGCCTGGGTTTAAGCCCGTTCGTCCTTCTCACCCCGGCCTTGGCCCTCCTCACGTGGTGGCTTCTTTTTCGCACGGCGTTGGGCCTGCGGGTCCGGGGCGTGGGCGAAAACCCCATGGCCGCCGATGTGGTGGGTGTCCCGGTGGAAAAGCTCCGCCTCCTCGCCGTGGTGTACGGTGGGGGCCTGGGCGGCCTGGCCGGGGCCTTCCTCAGCCTTGACTGGCTGCACACGGTGAGCGCCACCCTGCCCGCCGGCCGCGGGTTCATCGCCCTGGCCAACGTGGTGTTCAGCAAGCTCAACCCGTTCCTCGCCCTCCTCGGTGGCTTCCTCTTTGGGTACTTCGATGCCTTGGGGATCCAGCTGGCCTCCGTGGCCGGGCTCTCCGGAGGCGTGCCCTACCAGTTCATCCGCATGATCCCCTATGCGGCCACCCTCCTTGTGGTGACCCTGGCCATCGGCCGGGCCCGCTTTCCCAAGGCCCTGGGGCAGCCGTACCGGCGGGAGTGAGCGGGGGCCCTGTGCTTCGGCCGCTTTTTTGGGAGGGCGATCACCTTGTTCTTTTGGACCAGACGCTCCTCCCTTGGGAAGAACGTTGGCTCCGCCTGCGCTTTTGGGAGGAGGTGGCCGCGGCCATCCAGGCCCTGCGGGTGCGGGGGGCGCCGGCCATCGGCATCGCCGCCGCCTATGCCCTCGCCTTGGCTGCCCGGCATCCCAAACCGGGCCGCACCCCCCAGGAGGAATGCCTCCTGGCTTTAGCCGCGCTCAGGAAAAGCCGGCCCACCGCGGTGAACCTCTTTTGGGCCCTCGACCGGATGGAACAGATCTTCCTGGACCACCGGGATCGGCCGGACCTTGGGGATCGGCTCCTGGCCGAGGCCCAGAGGATCCAGGAAGAGGACATCGCCGCCAATCAACGGATCGGGGCGCTTGGGGCCGCGCTCCTTCCCCAAGGGGCGCGGGTTCTCACCATTTGTAACACCGGGGCCCTCGCCACCGGCGGTCACGGCACGGCCCTCGGCATCATCCGCACCGCCTGGCGGGAGGGGAAGCTCCGGATGGTCTACGTCTGCGAGACCCGGCCCGTCCTGCAAGGGGCTCGGCTCACCGCCTGGGAGCTCCTGCGGGAGGGGATCCCGTTGCGGGTCCTCGCGGATTTCGCTGCGGGGCTCCTCTTTCTGCGAGGGGAGGTGGATGCCGTCCTTGTTGGCGCCGATCGGATCGCGCGGAACGGCGACTTCGCCAATAAGATCGGGACTTACGTCCTGGCCGTTTTGGCCGCGCGGCACAGGGTGCCGTTCTACGCCGTCGCGCCCTCCTCGAGCTTTGATGTCTCCCTGGCCTCGGGCGCGCAGATTCCCATCGAGGAGAGGCCGGAGGAGGAGGTGCTGGCGCCCTATGGGTGGCGGTTTGCGCCGGAGGGCGCGCGGGCCTGGAACCCTGCCTTCGATGTCACCCCCGGGGAGCTCGTGTCCGCCTTCATCATGGAGAAAGGGGCGATCCGCCCTCCCTATGATCGCGCGATCCCTGCGGCCCTTTCGGGCTAAGGTGTCCTCCGCCTACCAGCGGCTTGGGGAGCTGGGCCTCATCTCCGAAAGCGCGGGCAACGTTTCCTTGCGGCTTGGGGAGATCTTCCTCATCACCCCCACTCAAGTCCCCTGGCCAAACCTTCGGCCCGGGCAGGTGGTGGCCATGGATATGGGGGGCCGGGTTTGGGGGAGGGGGCACCCCTCTTCGGAGTGGCGGCTTCATCTTGCTTTGTACCGAGCGCGGCCGGAGGTGAGGGCTGTGGTCCACACCCATTCCCCCTACGCCACGGCGCTCGCCTCCGCGGGGCGGGCGCTCCCCACCCTGCACGACGAGGGCCGGCTCCTTTTTGGGGAGAGCATCCCTTTGGCCAAGCCCGCTCCCCCGGGGACCTGGGAGCTTGCGGGACATGCGGTGGAGGCCGTTGGGGGTGGGCCGGCGGCGCTCCTTTTCCGGCACGGGGCGGTGACCGTGGGGCGAACCCTCTCCGAGGCCCTGGTCCTCGCGGAAAAGTTGGAGGAGGCCGCCCGCCTCTTGGCCCTGGCCTTGCCCCTCCGCTCCGCTTGATCTCCGCCATGGTATCCCGTCTATTGTGTCTGGGCTTCATGGCTGCTTCCCGGATGGGTTTCCGCAAAACCCCGCAGCCGGCGCTCTTCTAGCCGCTCGTTTAGAGGGCTGAGGACTAGGTACAAAAGCTTTTCCACCGCCTCCTCCCCCGAGAACCTTCCACCACCTTCGTCCGTCGCTTCGCTTACTCTGCCCGGCGCGCAAGCTCCTCTGTAGCGTAAAGATATCGTCTGATCGGCTGAGGATGCCGGCGGAACACGAAAAGGCCGGAAGCTTTGGTCTCCCACCGGGAGACCAGCTTGGGGTAGACCGATCCCCAACGCTTCCTTTCCCCTTCCGCCCCAAACAGCCAGAACCCCAGGATTTCTCGGCGCCCGTCTGGCTTTAGGCCAAAAGCGAGATACACGGGCTCCTTCGCGCTCCCTCCCCCAGGAGGGAGAGAAACGTCCTGTCCAAAAACACCGCGTAGTATTCCTCGTCCAAGGGACGTGTCCGCCAGGCCCGC
>ERZ1685331.123-NODE-123-length-18813-cov-22.839748_pt1 | contig 18813 bp, 8 predicted proteins | sample MGYA00580194_ERZ1685331 | MGnify/ENA primary metagenome ERZ1685331 (study PRJEB41501, sample SAMN08275520) | hot springs metagenome | biome: alkaline hot spring; material: microbial mat | place: Russia: Ush-Beldyr | collected 2015-07 | depth 0.5 m m ...
CCACCCGCACCACCAGGGTGACGGCGCCGGAGGCGGGCGGATACCGGTCGCCCAGATTCCAGATGACCCGGCCGCCGGCTTCGGAGCAGATGGCCGCCGGGTAGCAGGCCACGTAGGAGGTGCTCACGGGCACGGTGTCGGAGACCGTCACGCCGAAGGCGGGCTCGTTGCCGGAGACGGCCCAGGCGATGGTGTAGGTGAGCAGGTCGCCCGCCTGCACCGGGCTGGGGCTGGCCGTCTTGGTGATATGCAGCGCGTGGGCGCTCGTGACCGGCGTGGTGACCGTGTCGGTGTCGGTGAGGCCGGAGGTGTCGGTAATGAGGACGGCGTTGGTGATGACCGTACCGCTCACCAGCGGCGTGTCCACCAGAACCACCAGCGTCAGGACGCCGGTGGCCTGGGTGATGCCGCTCTCCGGCGGCAAAAAGTCGCCCAGATTCCAGACCACCGGGCCGATGCCGCCCACGCCGGGATCCGAAGCAGCGGACGGGATGGCTGCCCAGAAGGTGGTGTTCGCCGGGGTGGTGTCGCTCACCACCACGCCGTAAACCGGCTCGTCGCCCGTAATCGTGTAGGCCAGCGTGTAGGTCAGCAGGCCGCCCGCCTGCACCGGGGAGGGGCTTGCCGACTTGACCACTTCCAGCGTGTGGGACGAGGTCACCGTGTCCGTGACGGTGTCGGTCGTCGGCGTGGGCACCTGGGTGGAGGTGACCGCGCCGGTGTTGACAATGGGCAGGCCGTCCGTCAGCGGGAGGTTCACCGTGACGGCGAAGGTCAGGTAGATGGGTACATTGGGCGGCAGCGCGTTGATCGTCCAGACCAGCACCGGTAGGCCGGCGTCGCTGCGGCTGTCGCCGCCGGCGATGGATCCGGGGACGTAGGTCGTGTGGGCCGGGACGGTATCGCGGATGGTGACGCCCGTGGCGGTCTCATTGCCGCTGTTAGAGACGACCAGCGTGTAGGTCAACCGGTCGCCGGGACGCAGCGGCGCGCCGTCCGCATCGGTGCTGGATTTCGCCAGGTGCAGGATGGGGGCGCTCGTGACCGGCGTGGTGACCGTGTCGGTGTCGGTCAGGCCCTCGGTAGAGGTGACCCAGGCGGTGTTGGTCAGGATGGTGCCGTTGGGAAGTGGCGAATTCACCCGCACCCGCATCGTCAGCACGCGCGGGATGCCGATATCCAGCACGCCCAGGGTCCAGGAGACGACGCCGCCCGCCTCGCCGCAGGGCACCGGGCCGCAGGAGAGGTAGGCCGTGTTGGCGGGCACCGCGTCGGTCACCACCACGCCCGTCGCCGAGACGATGCCGGTGTTGGTGACGGTGAGAGTATAGGTCAGCAGGCCGCCGGCTTCCACCGGACTCGGCTCGGCCGATTTCTCAATGTCCAACCTCGGGTAGCCCGTGTTCACCGGGACGGTGTCCGTGGGGATGGGATACTCCCGCTGGTCGGGGTTCGGGCCGGGCTGGCCGTCGGTGCGGCCCCAGGCGCTGTTGGTCAATATCAACCCTGCGCCGATGTCCGGGGCCACCCGCGCGGTGAAGGTGATATAGACGAAGCCGCCCACGTTCAGTTGCGAGACCGTCCAGGCCGGATAGTCGCCGCCCAGGGCTGCTGTGACCGGGTCGGTGACGGTAAAGCCCACCGTGGCGACGAAGGCCAGGCCCGCCGGAAGGGTGTCGGTCACCACCAGGTCGTAGACGGGCCAGGTTCCGGTGTTGGAGAGGGCCAGGGTGTAGGTGACCAGGTCGCCCGCGCCCAGCGGGTCGCGCGGCACCTGGACCGACTTGTCCAGGGTGACGCGCGGCTCGGCAACAGTGACGGTCACCGGATTGGACGGGATGGGACCGGAGGGGTTGTCGCGGTAGTCAAAGACGGCCACGTTGGAAATCTGGGTGCCGGCCGTGACGGTGACCAGGTCGCGCACCGTGGCGGTGATGACGATGGTCCGCTGGGTGTAGGTGGGGATGGTGGTAAAGGTCGCCGTGACCACCTGGCCGCTGAAGGCGGCGTTGGGGCTGACGGCGTCAATGCGCAACCGGCTGTCCAGCACGTCGGTGAAGGCGACGTTGTGGAGCACCGCGCCGACGGGCGGGACGGGCAAGGTCACGGAAAAGACCACCTGGGAGCCGATGGTGACCGTGGGCGGAGCCACGGATTTGATCAGGCCGACGGCCAGCGGGGTGTGGAGGGTGGTCGTGCCGGAGATGGGGCCGTAGTCCCGGTCGCCGGGGACGGGGCCGGGCAGGCTGGACCAGGTCACCTCGGCCCGGTTGGTCAGGTTCACCGCCGCCGGCACGTCCGAATCCACCGTCGCCCCGTAGCGGATCACCAGTTCGCCGCCCACGGGGATGGAGAAAGCAGGCGTGAAGGTCACCGTGAAGTGGCCGGTCGCCGGGGCGTAGCCGGTGATATAGTCCGTCGGAGCAACGGGCGCGCCGTTCAGGGTAACGGCGATCAGCACGGGCGGCGCAGCCCGCATCCCGACCGGCAGCGTGTCGGTGAGGATAACGTCGTAGGCCGGGCTGCGGGTGACGCCGGAGGCATTGGTGATGCGGACGGTATAGGTGACCGGCTCGCCCACGCGGACGGTGCTGGAGGTGGGCGGGTCGCTGGCTTTGACCAGCGCCAGCGCGGGCTCCGTGACGGTAAAGACGGGCTGGTCCGAGGGCGTGGGGCCGCCGTCCTGGTGGCGCAGGACCGCCAGGTTGGTGACCACCTGGCCCGCGACGGCTCCCAGCGGGCTGGAGAGGACGGCGGTGACGGTGATGAAGCGCTGCTGGCCGTGCGGGATGGCCGGATAGGTGACGGTGAAGATGTTGCCCACTGCGATCACCGTCCCGTCCGGCCCATTGATGACGGTGTGCAATTGCAGGCGGGAATCCAGCCGGTCGGTGACGGTGACGTTGTAGAGGGTGGCGGTGATGGGCGGGGCCGGGACGACGATGACGTAGGTGATGACGTCGCCCAGGGTGGCGGTGGGCGGGGTGACCGTCTTGGTGATGGCCGCATCCACCGTGCGGTGGAAGACGGTATCGGCGCCGTTGGTGTATTCCCGCTCGTCCGGCGCGTAGGGGCCGGGGCCGTCGCCGGGCTGGGAGTCGTAGTAGGGGATGGCGGCGGTGTTGGTCAGGCGCAGGTTGGCGCCGATAGTGTCGGTTACCCGCGCCACCATCGTGATGACCGCCACGCCGGGCTGGCCGGCGTTCCAGGCGCGACCCCACAGTTCGTTCACCCGCCAAGTCAGCACTCCCGTAGCGCCCACCGGCGGCCAGGCGGTAAAGGCGATGGTCGGCGGGGCCGTGCTGGTAATGCCGGACGACTCATAGATCAGGCCCGCCGGCAACGTGTCGCTCAGGACGATGTCGTAGGCCGGGCCGTGGCCGGTGTTGGTGATGGTGATGCGGTAGGTAATCAGGTCGTTCGCGCCCACGAACGCGCCGGGCGGCGGGGTGCTGGATTTGGCAATGCTCAAGAAGGGCTGGATGACCTGGTTGGTGACCGAGTCGTCGTCTATAAAGACGCCTCGCTGCCACAGGCCCACCGTGTTGGTGATGGTATGGGTGACCGTCTGGGTCGGCCAGACAGGCGCGAGGGTGTCAATCTGCAGGCCCACGGCTTGGGCGCGGAAGGTGAGGGTGATCACCGTAGGCAGGTCTTGCTCGCTGGTGATGGGCTGTCCAAAGGTCCAGGTGACGACCTGCGAGCCGGCGAGCGTCCCGGTGGTGCGCGCGGTGAAGGTGACGCCCACTGTGGGCGGCGTCCAGGTCAGGCGCTCGCTATCGGTGATGTACCAGACGCCGGACGGGAGGACGTCGCGCAGGTAGGAATTGCCGCCCATCCCCACGGTGCCGGCCGGGACGGTAAAGACCAGGTGGTAGGTGACAATGTCGCCCACCCGCAGGACGGGCGGTGCGGTGGCTTTGGAGAGCGCAGGCAGGCCGGTGGTGACCGTGATCCGGTCGGTGGCCGTGTAGGGCCGCACGCCGGGGATGGTGTCGGTGAGGGAGTGAGAGAGGATGCTCACTGTATTGGTCAGCCAGGCGTTGCTGAGGGCCTGGGAGACGCGCGCGGTGTAGGTCAGCACGGCCACGTTGGCCGGGGCCGTGTTGCTGATAGTGCCCACCGTCCAGGTGAGTACCCCCGGCCCGACGACCGGCCCGCTGCGGCTGTCGCCGCCGTAGAGCGCGGTGACGGAGATGCCTGCCGGGACCGCGTCGGTGATGTAGACCGAGTAGGCCGGGCTGCTGCCGGTGTTGGTCAGGCGGATCGTGTAGGTGAGGAGCGCCGTCCCGTCCAGGTCGGAAAGGCTCCCGGTGCTGCTCCGCACGTCCTTGTCCACCCGCACATTGGGCTCGCCCACGGTGGTGCTCACCACATTGCTGTCCGTGACCGGGGCGGTGGCGTGGCTCATCCGGGCCACGTCGGTGAGGACGTCGCCCGCGTTGGCGTCGCCGGCGGCGTTGGGCCACTCGTGGGAGATGCGGGTGGTGATGGTGACGAACGCCTGGGTGCTGTGGGGGATGGAGGCGAAGGAAGCGGTGACCACCTGACCGGCCCAGCCGGAAGAAGCGCCCGTGCCGCCGCCGGTGGTGACCGTCACGATCTGCATCCGGCTGTCTATGGTGTCGGTCACCCGGACGTTGTAGAGGGTGGCGGAGATGGGGGGATCGGGGACAATCAGCGTGTAGGTGACCAGGGTGCCCAGGGTGGCGGTGGGCGGCGGGCGGAAGGTGACGCTCTTGCGGATGTTCCCGTTGACGGTCTGGACGGCGGTGGAATGGCTGCCGCCGCTGTAGGCCCGCTCCACGCCCACCGGGCCGCTTCCGGGCTGGCTGCTGTAGGACAGGAATGCCTGGTTGGAGAGGACGGTGTTGGCGGTGATCCAATCGGCCACCTGGAGCACCACGTTCAGGGTGATGGCGGTGTGCCGGGCCCAGGTGTAGGGGACGGTGGGGGTCAGGTGGTTCATCCCCCAGGTGAGGACGCCGGTGGCGCCGGGGATGGGGGCAGGTGCCGCCACGATGGCGGCGGTGGGGTCGTCCGAAGTCAGCGTGTAGGTGACCAGGCTCAGCCCGGCGGGCAGAACGTCGGTGATGACCAGGTCGTAGCCGGGGATGCGGCCCTGGTTGGAGACGGTCAGGGTGTAGGTGACCCGGTCGTTGGCGCCCACATAGCAGGACTGATTGCCCAGGCGGGTGACGAGGATGTCATCAAAGTAGGCGTAGGTCTGGTTGATTGCGTAAACGCCGATGTTGCCATTGGTCAACGCATTAGCGCTGGTATCGGTCACATCAAACACCAGTATCCCGTCTACGTAGACCCGGATGCGGTTTCCTTCCGCACGCACCTCAACGTGATACCAGCGTCCAGGAACATATGCTGCAGTATGCTGGGCTAATATCGTCTGGATGGAATTGTCTACGATGCGTTCCAGGCGACGGTTATTGCTAGTCTCGGTGCCCCAGCGGAAGCGGTAAAAGGTATTTGTTCCAGATATTGGGCCACGGAACACCAGGCCAAAATGGCCTGTGGTGGACGTAGACCGGATCATCGCCGAGTAACTGTAATCGGTCCATCCTGTGTCGCCCTTTCGGCTGATGCGCCCTATGCCAGTGCCACCGGTTGGCGCCTGATACACCCCGTTCGTCCAGGCCCAGGTTCCACCGCCGGTAATTGCCCACCCGATGACGCCGGTGTTAAAGTTGTCTTGCAGTAACGTCGCCCCACAGCCATACGGTGTCACGTAGGACTTGCCCAGGTGCAGGAGCGGCTCCAGCACGTCCACGTTGGCCGTGTCGGTGTAGGCGTAGAGCTGGCCGTCGTCCACGTAGGTCATCCGCAGTATGTTGGTGAGCCGCGCCGTTTCGGAGATGGCCGGGATGTTCTGGATGACAGCAGTGAGGATGCCGTCCACCTGCACCGGGCCGGTTATGTTCCCCAGCCGCCAGACCACGTTGCCGGAGGCCAGATGGCCGGGGGTGATGGTGGGCGTGGTGGAGATGAGCGTGGTCGGCCCCGGACCATAGGTGTAGACCAGCGTGGACGAGACGTAGCCCAGGCCCGTCGGTAGAGTATCAGTGAGGGTCAGGTTCTCGTAGATCGAGTCCTGGTCGGGCAGATAGGTGGTGAAGGTGAAGACGGCCAAGGTGCCAATAGTGCCGGTCTGGATCGCCGGCCCCTTGTCAAAGGCCTGCATCAGGGTGACGTAGGCCACGTCGCCGGCGGAAATGGCGAGACATCCTGTGTCGCAGGAAGCGGTGGCGGTGACCACGTTGCGGTTGCCGCCGCTGGCAATCAGAACGGCGCTCACCTGGGCGGTCCACGTCCCACCGGCAGGTATCGGATTGGGTGTCCAGGTGATGACATAGCCCGCGATGGTGGGCAGCGCGCCGTCCGAGCCGTTGGTGGCGACGATGTCGGTGAAGGTCGAACCCACCACGTCGGTCACCACTACGTTGTAGGCGGTGCCAGAGCCGGTGTTGGTCATCCGCAGGGTCCAGGTGATGCGCTGGCCCACCTGCGCGGTGAGGGTGGCGGGGGATTTATCCACCACCAGGGTCGGGCTGATTACGTTGATGGCCTGCGTCGCCGTGGCGCTGTAGGGGCCGGTGTGATAGCAATCGGGCACGTCGTCATCGTAGGTCATCGTGATGACGTTGGGGCCGGAGGGGGTGGCGCAGCTCCCTGCCCCGACGCTGTTGCGCACCGCCAGTGTGAGGGTCGTCAGCCCCGTGGGGAGCACGCCCCAGGTGTAGACCACCGTCTGCCCCAGGTCCACCGTGCCGGAGGGCGGCGTGCTGGCCCGGACCGTATGGCTAAAGACGTAGCCGGAGGGCAGGGTGTCGGTGAGGGTGACGTTGTAGGCGGGCGGCCCCTGGTTGTTCAGGGTGATGGTGATCTCCCCGCCGCACTGGTGGAGGGTGGCGGGCGGGATGTCGGTGCGGATGATGGGGGTGCCGTACACCGGCCGCGTGCGCAGGGTGACCAGATCGGAGCGGGCGCTCTGGCGGCAGCCGTCGGGGCAGCCCCAGGCCACCTCGGCGCGGTTGACCGTGTCGGCGACCGTGCAGCCCTCGGGTTGGCTGACCACGGTGGTAACGGTCAGGACGACCGTCGTGGCCGGAGAGATGACGTCAAAGGTCCAGGTGATGACGCCGCCGAGCGAACCCGGCGCGGGGCCGGTGTAGCCGAGGCTGGCTCCCCAGAAGACCACGTTGCCCGGCAGCGTGTCGGTGACCACCACCTCGCGGGCCGGGGCGGCGGCATCGGGGTTGGAGACGGTGACCGTAAAGACCACCGTCTCGCCGGGCTCGGCGTAGATGAGGTCGGGCGCGGGGGAGGGCCGGTCCAAATTCTGCCCAACCTTCGTGATGCGCAGGTCTGAGGTGCGCACCGGCATCACAAAGTAGGAGGCTTCGGTGAGGTAGGGGTTCCCGCAGGTATCGCGGTATCCGGTCTGGATGCGCAGTTGCCCGCCGCCGAAGGGGCAGGAGGCGTAGACGTCGTAGCGCAGGTAGACCGTCTCGCCGGGGCGGATGCGGGAAAGGAGCGCGTCCAGCGGCGCGCCGCTCCCCGGCCCCCAATACAGGTTCTGCCCGACGATGGTCGGATTGGGGCCGGGCTGCCAGTTGACCGCATCGGTACTCACCTGGGTGGTGTTGATCACATACGAGAGGCCCGCCGGCAGCGTCTGGGTGAGGGTGGCGGAGTAGACGCTAAGGAGGCCGGCATTGCGCACGGTGACGGTGACGGTGCGGGTGTAGCAGGTGTCGATGGGCGTCACCGCCTGATTGGTGTTGAGCAGGATGGCGGGCGGGAGTTCCACGCGAGAAACCACCGGCCCGCCCGATTGGCAGGTCTGGCCCAGGCAGCCCTGCGCGCCGGCAAAGCGGTTGGTCAGGTCCGCGCAGCCGATGATTTCGGCGGCGAAGCGGATGGTCACCCGCTCCTTGGGCTGGATGACCGGCAGGTTCCAGGTGACCAGGTGGGAGGAGGTGACCGGAGTCACCCCCGCCACAGAGCCCCCGGTGGAGGTGATGGCGGAATCCACGTAGCGCAGGCCGCTGCCCAGGAGGTCGGTGAGAACCACGCTGTGGGCGGGGCCGGCGCCGGAGTTGTAGGCGGTGAGCGTCCAGGTGACCACGTCCCCGTGGGCGTAGATGACCTCGGGGAACTTGGTCAGGATGGGCAGGGGTTGGACCACAGGCGGCGCGTCCAGAATGCCGCCGGCGCTGCACCGCTCCCGGTAGGCGTCATTATTGGCACAGCGGTTGTCGTAGTACAGCGTGCCCGTAAACGGCGCGGTGCCGCTCCCGCAGCGCAACTGCACCCGCAATTGCACCGTGCCGGTTGGTGGCGGTTGGGCGAAGGTGTCGGAGTAGTACCAGTGGTAGCCCAGACCGTCGGTGGTGGTGTAGGCGGGCGTGGCGCCGGAGAAGCCGAGGACTTCCAGGATGTGGAACGTGGAGGTGGGCACGTCAATGACAGCGTCGTAGGCGGGGACGGCGGAGGTGCGCTGCGCCGTCAGCGTGACGGTGTAGACGCCGCAGGAGGAGACCCAGGGCGGGAGGCCGGAGAGGCCCAGCGTCATCGCCGGGGCCAGGGTCTGGACAAAGACGCCCTCTTCAATCACGCCGTCGGCGGCGCACTCGGCGTTGCCCGTCACCCCCAGGTTCAGGTAAGACCAGTCGTACCACTCAAAATCGGAGCAGGCGGCGGGCTCGGCCACTGCCGTCTGGTAGGAAATCCACATCGTAGCGCCGGGGACGGTGATGGGGCAAGTAGGAGAGATGTTGCCAATGACCAGCGGGGCCGTGCCGAGGATGTCAAACGTAGCCGTACAGGTATTGGTGCCGTTGCTCATCCAGACCGACGCGCTGCCCGTCACGTAGGTCTGGTAGGGGAGCGCGTCGGTGAAGACCATTCCCCCCCAGGTGGGGGTCACGATGAAGGTGTCGGCGAAGACGTAGGTGTTGGTGTAGGTGAAGGCCGGGTCGGTGCAGGTCTCGGCGGGGCCGGAGACCTGCTTGAAGGTGGTCGCCACCGGCTCCTCGCACTGGAGGTAGGCAGTGGCCTGCGCGGTGGCGGTCTGGAGGCAGTTCTGGCAGTCGGAGGCGGTGGCGGTGACAACGTTGGTCGCCAGCGTGCCGCAGTAGGCGCAGCCATCTACGCCGGGCGTGGCGAAGACCGGGTTAAGGGTGGCTGAGCCGGTCAGCGTCCAGGTGATGTAGATGACGCCCCCCACAGTGAAGACGTTGCCCCCGGCCGGGTTCACCACACTCCAACCGGCGGGCACGCGGTCGGTGACGACGATGGTGCCGACGATGCCGCTGGCGTCCACGGTGACCGTGGTGGTGACCGTCTGGCTCCGGTAGACCTCGCGGGGCATAGACTTGCTCACGCTCAGTCGGCCGGGGGTATCCACCGGTTGCCAGTCGGCCGACTGGGGTAGTTCGGTGTATGGGTTGCCACAACGGTCGTAGTAACGCAGGTTGAAGTAGAAGGTCCCACTCCGGGGCATCGTACAGACCGCCGCGGGGAGGGTCAGGGTGAAGACCAGGTTGTAGGTCCCGCCGGGCGGGATGGGCGGCAGATGGAAGGCGCCGCCGGAGTAGGAGGCCGGCGGCGCGACGGTGACGCTGAAGGGGGAAAGATTCACCGTCAGCGTGCCGGAGTAGGCGGTCCCGTCGCCGTTGTTGGTGATGGAGACGGTAAAGACCCCGAACCCGGCGCAATAGGGCACATCAAAGGACGGGAGGGAAAAGTCCAGGTCCGGGTTGATCATTGCCAGGTCCACCGCCCCCTTGGCGGTCTGGGGGGTCAGACACTGCTGGCCATTGCAGCCCCAGGTGGCGGTGACCATGTTCACCAGGCCGGAGCAGCCAACGACGTGGGCGGAGATGGGGAAGGTGACCACGCCGCCGACGGGGATGGAGATAACGTAGGCGGACGTGAGGCCGGAGACGTACTGGAGCCCGCTTCCCAGCGTGTCGGTCACCCGGACGTTGGAGACGGTGCCGTAGCCGGTGTTCTCCACGGTGACGGTCCAGGTCACCACGTCGCCGGGGGCGGCCTGGATCATGGCCGGCTCTTTGCGGACGGTGATGGCGCCGGGGTTCACCACAAAGTCGGTGTAGCGGACGATGGGGTCGGCTCCGTCCTGGGTGAGGGTGACCACGTTCTGGCCGGAGACGGCGTTGCAGGTGGCGGAGAAGACGGCGTGGCGGGTGATGACCTCATTGGGGGCCACCGTGCCCACGTTAAAGACCACCTGCGTGGGCGTGAAGCCCGCGGGCATGGTGCTGGTGATGAGGACGTTGGTGGTGGTAACGGCATCGTTGGCGGCGACGACGGTGAAGGTGACGACGTCGCAGTTGTTGATGGGGCCCTCGGGGCCGGTGACGGTGACGGCGGAGGGGTAGATGGTGTGGTGGGTGTCGGATTGCGTGCTGCGTGTTTCGTATTCCGTATTGCGTGTTCCGTATTCCGTGTTGCGTGTTTCGTGCTCCGTCGGCAGTAGCGAGAACCATGATGGGAGGAGGTCTATACCGGGGTTGGTGTATCCCAGCGGCGGCGGCAGAAGCCAGATGGAAGAGAGAGGACGGGCGCGTGTTACGTATTCCGCCGCTGGCGACGTATATTCTGCAGGCGAGGCGGCAACGGTGCTCACGGTCAGGAGATTGCTCGTCAGGGATAAGAGCGTCAATAGAGATAGCCAGCGGTTGCGCATAGGTTTTTTCTCCGTGAGGCGCAAGGCGTAAAACGTGAGACGTGAAGCGTAAGGATTGACGGGTTATCCTTTGCGCCGGATGGCCCATCCTGCCAGAATAGCCACTGCGCCCAGAGCCAGGATGGCAGCCCCAGCAAAGGTTGAGACATCCCCACCGCTTTCCGGCAGCAAGGGCACGGGGGTTGGGGTGGGGGTTTCCGGTTGGGGGGGCGCGTGGGGTGTCGGTGTGGCAGTCGGTATCTCGGTGGGTGTCAGGGTGGGTGGCGGCTCGGTAGGCGTCGGGGTGGGGGTGAAACCAGCGAGGACCTGAAGCGGGGTCGCCGCCAGCCCGACCGCCAGGAGTAGCAGGAATGTCAGCCCGGCAGGCGGGATAAACGTGGGCAACTCGTATCTCATTGTCTCACTGTGTTTGTACAATTAGATCCTCCACGCCGCTCATCTCTCGCAAAAGTTTCAAAAGTCCGATTGAAAATATTATATCACAAAATCTTTGATCGCAAGGCTTTTGGATACCGACTCGTCAAATCGCGCACAAAATAAAGGTTTACGGGATGGTTCATATAGTCTTCAGTAGTCCGACGAGCACAGGCTGAAGTAACTGTTCAGCCTGCCGGCGCTTGCGCGGACCAGTCCGCGCAGAAGGTGCGCCTGTACAAACCCTGGCGGCGTGTAGAGCCAACGAGATATCCCGGTGCTGCCGGACTGTGGTCCGGCGGGCACGGGCTGAATAGGTGACTGCTCACCCTGTGTCTGCTGGATCATAATCCAGCAGGGCCGGAGCAGATTGCTGGCCTGGCCACATAGCCAGTGGTCTGCATCGAGCGGATTGTGATCCGCTCTGCACAGGTAGGCTGAGCAGTTACCAGGCTGAATAGATATCGAGCGGCATCCGGTCGGGTCGGCGCTCAGACGGCAGATGCCGGCCGGGGTTGCCTGAGACCAATGGCGTGACCGATGACGGCATCCACCTCATAGCCCGCGGGGACGTCTACCGATGGGTAGCCCAGGGCCGCGTCCAAGAGCGTCACCCGGGTGACGCCTTCATCCGTAGCGCTGTAGGTGTGGTCCGCTGCGACGACCCGGGCGCGGAAAATCGTGCTGAGCGCACGGATCGTCGCGGCGGGGGTGTTCACCTCAAAAACCAGAGGGCCCGGCAGCGAGGGTATATCCGCTTCTACTTCCCCGGTCTCTACCTTTATCCGGGTGACCCGTCTGGCGGGGTCTATCTCCTCCAGCGTCAGGACGGTATCGCCAGCCAGACGTAATTGACCGCCATCCTGAAAGACAACGTTTCCGTTGCCGTCCTCGGAGAGAGCGACCCGGTCTCCCTCGGCCAGATAGAATTCGCTGCCGCCGGGTACAGACGTGACCCCTGATCGGCTCCAGCGGAAGTAAAGGGGACGTTGCCAGGCGACCTGGGCTTCTCCGTTCTCCACGATGAGGGTTGCCCATTGAGACACGCGGGGAGTCAGTACCCATCCGATAACTGCCAGCAAAAGCAGGATGGCCACCCCGGCCAGAGCGGGACGCCACCCCAGGAGACGCGGGCGCAGCGCCATAGCCTCTATCAGCCGTTCCGTCAAATGGGCGGTAAACGCGGGTCGCGGTCGGACGCTCTCCCGCGCCAGCGCCCGAAGCATCTCCTCTACATCAATTGCGGCTAGAACGTACCCGGCACTTCCGGTCGCCTCCGGAAATGGGGCAGAATTGACAAAAAGCCCTTCTTCAGGACTTGACAAAAATTAAGTTCTATGTTAAAATCTTTCAGTGTCAGATAAAAATTTTTGAGGAGGTACGATGTACCCGGCACCTGTTCACTGCCCTGTTTGCCACGACGAACTGCGCGTTGCCCGTATGGTCTGTCCGACATGCGGCACCGCCCTGGAGGGCCACTTTGCCCTGGGGCGTCTGGCCGCGCTCACTCCCGAGCAGGCCGACTTCGTGGAAATTTTCCTTCGCTGCGAGGGGAAACTGAACCGCGTCCAGGAGGAACTGGGCATCTCTTACCCCACTGTCCGTAGCCGTCTGGAGGAAGTCATCCGCGCGCTAGGGTACGAGGTGCGGGAGGACCGGGAGGATGCCGAGAGCCGTCGCCAGGAGGTCCTCCAGCGGCTGGCCCGGCGGGAAATCACCGCCGAAGAGGCCCTGCAACTGCTCTAAAATCAGCGGTTTATCAGCAGTTATCTCGTTGTAGAAGGAGGTGGGAGATGATGACGTGGCTGGAGAGGGTGGCTCACTACAAAGGTTACCAGAACCTGCTGCAGGAGAGCGAGGAGTTTGGTTTTCCCCTGGGGGGCAGAAAACCCCGGGAGTCGTTCCACTGCAAAGCGCTGCGGGGGCTGGGACGCCGCTTGGCTCATTGGGGGCAACGGTTGCAGGAGCGATACCCGGCGTCCTGGCAGGCGCATCGGACTGGCTAAAGGGATGAAGAACGATGTGGACCCAAACCGTAGAGACCACTCTTTCGCCCACTATCGTTGTTGAGGAATGCCTGGGCGACCTTTCGGTTCAGGGGACGGATGAACCGCGCTTGACCCTGTCCCTCCGCGATGGCGCGGATGCTCTCTCCCTCCGGCGGGAGGGGGAGACCGTCTTCCTGATGCTGCGCGCCGATGCCCACCTGGTCTGTCCGCGCGCGGCCCACCTGACCCTATCAGCAGTGCGGGGCGACCTGCGGGTGCGGGGGGTCTCCGGCCCCCTGACCGTCGGGGTGGTCTCCGGGGATAGTATCCTGCGCCAGGTCGGCCCCCTCACCCTGGGCGAAATCTATGGCGACCTCTCCCTGCACACTGTTTCCGGGGAGGTCCGCATCCGCGAGGTCTTCGGGGATGCCCGGATGCGGGAAGTGGACGGCTCTCTCGCCGTGCGCACCGTCCGCGGAGACCTGCAGGCTGTCGGTCTGCGGGGTGGGACAGCGGTGGAGAAGGTGGGGGCCGACCTGCGGCTGCGTCCGCCCTATGTCCCTGGCGCGGAGTACTGCTTCGGGGTCGGCAGCACGGCCCGCATCGCCGTCCCCGCCGATGCCAGCGTCCGCTTCGCCCTCCGCGCGGGCGGGCGAATCCGTTCGGCCGTCCCAGGTCTCTCCCTCGCTGAGGCGGGGGGCGTTGTGACTGGTGCTTTAGGGGGCGGGGAGGCGCTTCTGGAAGTCACAGCAGGCAGCCACATTCTCCTGGTGCCGGAGACGGGCGAGGAAGCCGAATGGAGTATTTGGGCCGCAGGGATGGAAAACATTGGGTCAGTGATAGAGGCCCGCGTCGCAGAGGCGATGGCCCTTCTGGAGACTCGCCTGGATGAGACCTTCCGCTCTATAGATAGCGAGAAAATCCGCCGACGGGTGGAGCGGGCCGCCGAGCGGGCCCGCCAGGCCGCAGAGCGATATGCTCGGGAGGCTGGGGAGGCGGCAAGGCGGGAGGCGGAACGGGTTCGCAAAGAGGCACAGCGGGAGGCCGAACGGGCCCGCCGGGAGGCGGAGCGGGCCCGTATGCAGGCCGAACGGGCCGAACGGCGCTGGCAGCGGGCCAGCGGCCGTCGCCCGGAACCTTCCCGTACCGCTGCCGCTGAGGCGGAAATCCTGCGGGTGCTCCGGCTGGTAGGGGAAGGGAAACTCACCCCTGAGCAGGCCGCCGACCTCATCGCCGCGCTGGAGGGACGCTGACCCCTCCCGTTTCACGCCTCACGGAGCACGAAAATGAACTCCCTCACCCGCCAACTTCGTCGCATCGCTGGCCTGAGCCGCAACGCCCGACTCTTCCTGGCCGTGGTCTCCGTCAGTGCCCTGGGGAGCGGCATCTTTATGCTCTTTATGAACCTCTTCGTGCTCTCGCGGGGCAACGACGAGGCCTTCCTGGGCCTGCTGATGTCCAGCATGAGCCTCTCCGCCCTGTTCCTGGGCCTGCCGATGGGGGTCCTGGTGGACCGGCTGGGGCGTAAGCGGGCGATGGTGGTCGGAGCCACCCTTTCGGTCGTCGCGACGCTGCTGCTGACCCTTCCCCCAGCAGATTGGCCCCTGCTGGTGGCGGCGGTCTTCTACGGCGCGGGAAACGCGCTCTTTATGGCCTCCGGCCCAGCCTTCATGGCCGAGAACGCCACCGAGGACGAGCGCTCGACGCTCTTCAGCCTCCAATCGGGCCTCTCCCTGCTGATGGGCTTCCTGGGGAGCGCCGTCGGCGGCTCCCTCCCGGCCCTCTTTGGCGTTCTGCTGCGCGTCCACCCGGAAAGCGTGACGGCCTACCGAGCCACCCTGCTGACTGCCGAAGGAATGATGGCCTTCGCCCTGATTCCCCTGCTGATGATTCGGGAGGAACGGGCCCGCCCGGCGGGAGAGCGTCGCCGGCCCTTCACCTTGCGGGATTTCCCTTTCCGCCGGGATGTGGTCGCGCTGCTCGTACCCGAACTGATTATCGCATTGGGGGCGGGATTGCTCATCCCGTACCTGAACATCTTCTTCAAGCAACGGTTCCACATTTCGGATAGTGTGCTGGGGCTGACCTTCGCCGTCTCCCAGTTGCTGATGGGGGGCGCCACGCTCCTGGCCCCGATTCTGGCGGAACGGTGGGGCAAAATCCGCACCATTGCTTTCACCCAACTGGCCTCTCTGCCCTTCCTGCTGGCGCTGGGGTTTGTTCCCGTCCTGCCCGTTGCCGTCGGCGCGTTTTGGCTGCGAGCGATGCTGATGAATATGGCCGGTCCCCTCTACATCGCCTTCGCGATGGAACGGGTGCGGGCGGACGAGCGGGGGACGGTGGGCGCGATGATCGGTATCGCCTTCTCGGTGGGACAGGGCATCGGCCCGGGCATCAGTGGATTTGTCCAGCGCAGTTTCGGCTTCCCGCCGCTCTTCCTAACGACAGGGATCACCTATCTGGTCGCCGCGCTGCTCACCCTGGCCCTCTTCGGTCGGGTGGAGCGCCCGGCAGCGCGGCCGGAATCCTTTCCCGTGGGCGGTGAATCATGACCCAACAAAATCTTCCCCCCAACTGGGCTGCCCGATTCTTCACCATCTGGACCGGTCAGGCCTTCTCTCTCTTTGGGAGCATGCTGGTGCAGTTCGCCCTGGTCTGGTGGCTGACGAAGACCACCGACTCCGCGACAGTGCTGGCGCTGGCGACGCTGGTCGCCCTGCTGCCCCAGGTCTTCCTGGGCCCCTTCGTCGGGGCGCTGGTAGACCGCTGGAACCGGCGGCTGGTGATGATTGTAACCGATAGTCTTATTGCTCTGACCACCGTCGTGCTGGCCGTGCTGGCCGCAATGGGAGCCATGCGGGTGGGGCATGTCTTTTTGGTGATGTTTCTCCGCTCGGTGGGCGGTGTCTTTCACTGGGCAGCTATGCAGGCCTCCACTTCGCTGATGGTCCCTGAGCGGCATCTGGCGCGCGTCGCTGGCCTCAACCAGACGCTGAACGGGGCGCTGCAGATTGTCGCGCCGCCGGTGGGGGCTTTGCTGTGGGGCGTCCTCCCCCTCTACGGCATCCTGGCAATAGACGTGGGGACAGCGTTGCTGGCGATTCTTCCCCTCTGCTTCATCCCCATCCCGCAGCCTGCGGCGCGCGGGCGGGTCGGTGCCTCGTTCTCTCTGATTCAGGACGTGATGGAGGGACTGCGCTACGTCTGGCGGTGGCCGGGGGTGCGGGCCCTCCTGCTGATGGCAACGGTCATCAATTTCACCATCAACCCCGGTTTCGCCCTGATGCCCATCCTCATCACCCGCCACTTCGGACGGGGGGCGCTGGAACTGGGGTGGATGGAGTCGGCGTGGGGCATTGGCGTGGTTGTCGGTGGGCTGGTGCTGAGCGGGTGGGGCGGTTTCCGCCGCCGCATCCTGACCACGCTGATGGGCCTGGTGGGGATGGGGATCAGCGTGCTGGGCCTGGGACTGGTGCCGCCGGAGGGCTTTATCCTGGCGCTGGCAGCGATGTTCTTCGCCGGGGCGATGAACCCCATCACTAACGGGCCGGCATATGCTATCCTGCAGGCGCGGGTGGCCCCCGAACTCCAGGGGCGTGTCCTCACGACCATCGGGAGCATCGCCGGGGCGATGATGCCCCTGGGGACCGCCATTGCCGGCCCCGTGGCCGACTGGCTGGGCGTACAGGTCTGGTTCCTAATCGGCGGCGCCGTCTGCGCCCTGATGGGGGTGGTCTCTTTCTTCGTCCCGGCGATTGTGGGCATAGAAGACCAGATGGCAGCTTCTTCCGCGTCGGGGGGGCTGGCAGAGGGGGTTATCTTGGCGGATTGACCCACGATCAGAGAACATTTTATCCTTTCGTTGGAGGCGGTGGGATGACGACAGAAGAGCGACTGAAGATTCTCCAGATGCTGGAGGAGGGAAAAATCACCGCCGAGGAGGCGGCGGCGCTCCTGCGCGCGATCGGCCAGAAGGCCGGTCCCGTGGGATCAGGCCCCCGTGGAGAGGCCCGGTTCCTCCGCATCCGGGTGACCGACATTGGGTCCGGGAAAAATAAGGTCAACATCACCACCCCGCTTCAGTTGGTGAAGGTGGGCCTGCGCATCGCGGAGCGTTTTGCCCCGGAGACTGAAGTGGACTGGCAGGAGCTGGCGGAGGCTATTACCAGCGGCGCCATCGGGAAAATTGTGGAGATAGAGGACGAGGAGGAGAACGAGCGGGTGGAAATATATGTGGAATAGGAGCCACCCCCAGCGGCGGAGAAAAGGCCCTCCAGCCGCAAGGGCACGGTCGGCAAGACGAACTGCACGTATGTCCCGGTCTCTCCCTCCGTCTGGCTGGAGATCTTCAAGCGGCTTCCGTGGCGCCGCAGGATTTCCTCCACCAGCGCCAGGCCCAGACCGCTTCCTTCCACTTCCTGCTTCGTCGCCCGATAGAAACGACGGGTGATATGGGGCAAATGTTCCGCCGGGATGCCTGGTCCGGTGTCCTGGACCGCGCAGAGGACGCCGCCTTCGGCCCGCCGGAGGATGATGGTGGCCCGGTCGCCGGGACGACAGTGCTTGAGGACGTTATCCAGCAGGTTCAGGAAAACCTGCATCAGCCGGTCCGGATCTCCCCAGACGGTGGGAAGGGGAGCGTCGGCCTCCAGGGAGAAGCGGATATTCCGCTCCTGGGTCTGGGAGGCCAGGGAGGAGATGGCCCGCTCCGCCAGGTCTACCGGGCGCCGGTCTATCTCCGGGGTGGTCTCCAGACGGCCCAGTTCCAGCATCAGAGGGACCATCCGGGCCAGCCGCCGGGCCTCGGCCTGGAGCAAGTGCAGGGATTGCCGTTTGGTCTCCTCCGGGATGTCCGGCAGGCGGAGGATTTCCAGGTGGGTGAGGATGGCACCCACAGGGGTCCGCAATTCGTGGGAGAGGCCAGCGAAGAGGTGGGTGCGGGCCTCCTCGGCCTCGTACTGGGGGGTGACATCCAGCAGGAAGAGATAGTCCCACCGGGCGTCGGACATCAGCCACCAGCGGACGGCCCGGCCGGAGGGGAGGCGGAGGACACGGTAGCGGCCCTCCGGGGCCCGTCCTCGCCGGACGTCGGCCCGGTCGTCATCCAGCAGGAAGCCCCACTCCACGGCCGGGACAGGGCCGGAGGGGGCCTCCAGTTCCAGCAGGCGACAGGCGTATTCGTTGGCGTAGACGTACCGCTCGGCGCCCTCCAGGACCATCCAGCCGAAGGGAGCATATTCAAAGACCGCGTGGAGCGCGGCGTCGGCAAACGTCTCCGCCGCGCGCCGTCGGAGACGGCGGCGGTCCAGCCAGAGGGCCAGGAGGACCGTCGCGATGAGGGCCAGAAACAGCCTAAAGAGAAGCCAGCGGAGTTGGAGGACCAGCATCGTGCTTTTGCCACGAATTGCACGAATTTTCGTGAACGTAACTGCCTACCTGGAATCCTCTTGCGCGTCTCTCCGTGTCGTCTCTTTGGCGAAAACCACGAAGGACACGAAGGGGCACGAATTTTTACTCCTTCGTGATACTTCGTGTTCTTCGTGGATTTTTTCCGTGTCTTTTGGCGAAAACCACGAAGGACACGAAGGGGCACGAATTTTTACTCCTTCGTGATACTTCGTGTTCTTCGTGGATTTTTTCCGTGTCTTTTGGCGAAAACCACGAAGGACACGAAGGGGCACG
>ERZ1685331.124-NODE-124-length-18678-cov-18.723890_pt1 | contig 18678 bp, 13 predicted proteins | sample MGYA00580194_ERZ1685331 | MGnify/ENA primary metagenome ERZ1685331 (study PRJEB41501, sample SAMN08275520) | hot springs metagenome | biome: alkaline hot spring; material: microbial mat | place: Russia: Ush-Beldyr | collected 2015-07 | depth 0.5 m m ...
GTAGGGGCAGTCCCCCGTGCCTGCCCCCCCGTGGACCGCGGTCATCGCCGTCCCGACGACGGGCGCCCACGGGGGGCGCCCCTACATTTACTGCGCCTGTCATCTGGAACCCTGACATGCCTCCTACCGCACACAGGACTCAGGGAGTCTTCCCCTGGAAATATCGGGGTACTCTTCCCTGTGCAGCGAGTGTGGTCCCATCTATGGTATCTGCGAGTCCATCGAAAGCACAGGTCAGCGATAACAATAACAATGAGCCTTCATGCAAACAAACGCCAGTGGGAGGACCTCGGTCAGCTTGACCCGTTCTGGGGAATGACCGGCACGAACCGTTTTGGCAGGTGGGATGTTGCGGCATTTCTGCAAACCGGTCACGAACAGGTTACCAGCCTGCTCCAGCAGATCACACCGTTCGCGCGACCAAAGCAATACTCCACCGTGCTCGATTTCGGTTGTGGCGTCGGGCGCCTCGCTCCTGCCTTCCGCGCACACTTCGAGCACTGCATTGGCATCGACATTGCCGAAAGCCTGATCGCCAAAGCCCGTCAACTCCATACCAATCTCAGTATGGCGCATTTCGTCGTCAGCGCCAGCACAATGCTGCCTATCGCCTCAAACAGTTGCGACCTGGTCTATGCCTGGGGCGTACTCCAGCACGTGCCCGACCAGACCAGCGCGCTCTGCTATGTTGCCGATTTTGTGCGGGTGTTGCGACCGGAGGGCTTGCTGGTGTTCACTACGCTGGACTCAATCCATCCGCTGTATCGCCTGCAACCGCGCCGTCGCGCGTATGCGCTGCTGCGCACGGTGGGCGTGCCGCCTGCAATCCTGTACCGCCGTCTCAAACTCTATCCCCATGAGGTGCATCCCCTGCCAGGAGAGCGCGTGACTGCCTGCCTGAAAGCGGCAGGGGCGCGTATCATCGACATCCGCGACGAATCGCTGTCGGGTGCTCCGCACCGCTGGCGGACATACTACGTAACGAAAGAAGCGGAATAACCGGCGTAAGCGGATGAGCGCCGCATTGCTGGCGTATTCCGCCGTCGTCGCAACACCAGGCGCAGCACTGCCGCATTGCTCGGAAAGGCCTAGGTGAAAACGCAAAGCCTCACTGTCGATGTTTCGCGTTTTTGCGTCCTCCGCTCTGAGCAACCCTCTGTTCTATGTCGCGGGGGCTTCGGCGCCAGGCGGAGCGCTGCGGCGGAACCAGCGGTTCCATTCGCGGTTCTCCCATACCACCAGCAATTGCGCGGCGTTGAAGATCGACGAGTACGTGCCGCTGACCAGTCCAATCAACAGGATCAGCACCAGATTGCGGATGCTCTCGCCGCCAAAGAGCAACAGCGCTACCAGGGTGAAGAAAGTGGTCAACTGCGTGTTCACCGAACGTGGCAGCGTCTGCACGATGCTGTGATTGACGATATCATCGAAAGTTTCAGTGGGGCGCCGATTGATCAGGTTCTCGCGGATGCGGTCGAAGACCACAATCGTGTCATGCACCGAGAAACTGATGACGGTCAGGAGTGCGGTCAGGAACAGCGCATCCACCTCGAGACCGATGACCACCCCCAGGATCGAGGCGACTCCCAGCACCAGCAGCACATCGTGGATCATCGCCAGAATGGCGCAGACGCCATAGCGCACCGGGTGCGGCGCGCGGCGGAAAGCAAGCGTCAGATAGATCAGAATGACAACACACGCCGCGATCACGGCAATCACTGCGCTGCGGGTCGACTCGGCGCTCACCGTGGCGCCAACGGTCTGCAACGCCTGTTGGTTGACCTGACCATACTCGGCGCTGAGGGCGCGGAGCACCTGTTGGCGCTGCGACTCTGGATCGGTTTCGCTCAGGGAGCGGGTGCGCACTACCGCACTGGCAACCGTGCGCTCGTCAACCTGCGACTCGGTTAACTGCACCAGCGCTCCTTCAAATCCCTGCGCAGCAAAAATCGCCCGAATCCGCTCAGTGTCGAGTTGACCGGGCGCGCGCGCGACGAATTGCAGATCCCACAATGCACCGCCGCTGAAGTCGATCCCCAGGCGCAACCCGAAGATCGCCAGCGAAACGAGACCGGGGACGATGATCAGCAGCGACAGGGCAAACCACCAGTAGCGCAGTTTGACAAGTTTATCCATACGTCTCTCTTAAACTCATCAGTTTATGCCGCTTCACGGACGTGGCGCATCCCCGGCGCATCCTTCAGTTCGTACAGCCAGGGGTTCTGTGCAAACGGCAGCGGATTGACCGTGTGCAGAAAGGTGCGCGTCACAATCATCGAGGTGAACAGGCTGAGCAGAATGCCCATCCCGAGGGTCAGGGCAAACCCTTTGATCAGGCTCACCCCGAAGGTATTGCCGAACATGAACAGGATGGTGCACGTAATCAGCGTTGCCACGCTCGAGTCGCGGATGGCGGGCCATGCTTCGACGAAGGCGGCATCAATCGATGCATTCAAGGACCTGCCGCGACGCAACTCTTCCTTCAGGCGCGCAAAGATCAGCACATTTGCGTCAACCGCCACGCCGATCGAGAGAATGAACCCTGCAATGCCCGGCAGCGTCAGCGTCACCGGTATCAACTGATAGAGCGCAAAACTGATCAACGTGTAGAGCAGTAGCGCCACCGTCGCCAGCACACCGGGCAGCCGGTAGAACAAGATCATGAAGAGCGCCACCGTCGCCAGACCGACGATACCTGCCACGATACTGGCATCAACCGATCCCTGTCCAAGTGATGCCGAAACCGTCCGGCTCGATTCGACCTGAAGCGGCACCGGCAGCGCGCCATACTTGAGTTGCGTATAGATCTGCTCGGCGTCCTGGCGCGTACTGGTCGTGATTTCGCCGCGTCCGCCGACCAGCGCCGCCTGAACAACCGGACAACTGAACACCTGATTGTCCAGCACAATGCACATCGGGCGTTGAATATTGGCGGCAGTGAACTGCTCCAGGCGGCGCGCCGACTCGCCGGTGAATGCGAAGGGCACGGCAAACTGGTTTTGCAGACTCTGCCCGGCGATCTGCGGCGGTTGCACCGAGTTCAAATCCAGGTCCTTGCCGTCGGTGATGCTCTCGTAGATCGGACCCTCTGGAACCGTCGGCGATATCGTCTCAGTCGAAGTGATCGTCTCTGTGCCGCTGACCGTTGCCTCAGGGCGCAGCGCAATCGGGTTGGGGCTGCCGGTGGTGCGCACGATTGTGCCAGGCGCCAGAAATTCGCCTTGGGTGTCGATGAACTCCAGTTTCCCGGTGCCGCGCAATGTTTCAATCGCCTGCTCAGGATTGGCGATGCCGGGTATCTCGACGATGATCCGGTCATTTCCCGACAACTGCACGACCGACTCAGCCACGCCGAGGCCATTGATGCGGCGCTCAATGACGCCAGCCGCTGTTTGCATGACGCTGCGCTCCACCGGCTCAGCAGCGCGGAGCAGCACCTGTGTGCCACCACGCAGGTCGAGCCCCAGGCGGATGCTGACATCGCGATTGGACAGCCAGCGTCCCTCCGGCGCAAAAACGACCGACAACGCGACCCCAGCGATCAGCAGGATGAAAATGAGCGAGTAGATATCCCGATTACGCACGATGCTCTCTCTCTGGTTCGTGCAACGATAGTGGTTTGCAGATGACACCCCTTCCGCAGACGCGGAGCAGGAGCGATTGGAAGCAGGAGCCGGCGTCGGGCGGGTCATACCCTTCGCAGACGCGGATCAGGCTTCAAACGACGGCATTATAGCCATGAGATACAGGGATGTCAATGATGTCGCTGTCTGAAGCCATGATATTGCCAGGAGAGACGTTGCATTGCAACGCCTCTCCTGGCAACATTATCACCTGCCACACGCAACACATGCAACGGTTCTACCGCCCGCCGAGCGCCGCATCGACCGCCTGACGCATGCGGGTGTAGATCTCTTCCACACTGGTCGCGCCAGTGGTATCGACAATCTGACCGTTCACGGCAAACGAAGGGGTTCCGGGAATGCGCAGCGCGTCCCCTGCCGCTTTCGCCTGGTTGATGGCGTCACGGAAGCGGTTGCTGGCGTAACACTGCTCGAATGCCGCAGTATCGAGACCGATCTGGCGAGCATAGGCCACAAACTGCGCCCTGGGATCTGACTGCGGGCTCCACTGACGCTGGTTGGTGAAGAGGTAATCGTGCATCGCCCAGTATTTATCGGCGCCCTGCTCACCTGCACAGCGCGCCGCATATGCGGCAGGCGCACCGTTTACGTGACCGCTCAACGGGTATTCATGGTAGACGAACTTCACCTTGCCGGTCGCAATATACTCCTGCTCGAACTGCGACGACAGGATGGTCGCGTAGTAGGCGCATCCGGGGCACTGAAAATCCGAGAATTCGGTCACGACGACCGGTGCGCTGGCATTCCCCTTGAAGAAAAAGCCATTGGCGTCTACACCTGTGGGAACATTCGTCGCCGGGCGCGCCGGATCGCGCCCGGGAGTCGCAGCCGTCTGCCGGTTTTGCAGTGCAACCGTTGCGGCAACCGCAATCACCAGCAGTACAACGGCGCCCATCGCAATGTAGAGTGTGCGGGAAACGCCGCTTTTCTTCGTCTGAACCGCTCGACCGCGCTGCGAACGTGTGCTCATGACGTACTCCGCGTAACTTGGGTCGCTGATCCTCGAGCGTTGGCGCGCTTTCCTGGAAGAACGCCGCCAGCGTGCATCCGAAACATACAACGATCATTATACCATCACTCGAACGAAGCCACACGTTTGCGGGTTTTGTGTCGGATAAGAGTCCGATGAGAAAGCGCGCATGTTATAATATCGGTCTGTCAACTCTTATGCCACAGTCATCCCTGCGTTGGTATCCGTAAGCGTTCTGCACCAGAATTGATGCAGGGATGCGCTGATTGATCATATCAGACCGTTCAATGCGAAAGAAATGCGGCAGATGTTGAATGTCCTCTCTGCTGATATTCTGGATACCGATCGTATGTTTCTGTCGGTTTCGCGCGCAATCGTTCAGCAGGGAGAACGGTACGTCGAGCGCGGGCAGGTTGCCATCGATCACGTTGATGCGCAACACGCGCAAATCAGCGTCTTCGAGTCGCCAGCAGTGGCGCAGCAGGTGATAGTTCGCCTGCACGCCAATCAGATCTATGCCAGTTGCACCTGCCCGCAGCGCCACTACTGGACGCTCTGCCGGCATCGCGTGGCGGCGCTGCTGGCGCTCCGCGAGCATCTGCTCAAAAACCCTCCAAGCCTCTGGCGCGCCGTGATCGGCAAAGTGGTCGAAACACAGCAGCAGCGCCCACCGGCTGTTCATCACGCTGGCATTGTGTTCAGTGTGCAGCGCAATACGACTGGATGGGCGATCGTGCCCTATGCGCTGTCGAGCCGTCATCTGCCGTCTGAAGCGCTGCACACTTCTGAAGCGCTGGCGGAAGCCATCGCCTCGCTCGATCTGTCGAGCGAGGCGCGCCCGATCCGGTCGCGTATCCATCGCGCCTCCTACTCCCATGCTTCAGGTGAAACGATCAATGCCGTCAATATGACGGTTGTCGCCAACAGCAGCGCGCCTTACATCTACTACTCGTTTGGCGCCGATCAGAGCGCCGTGTACGATCCGGTGCTCCCGCTCCTCGCCGATCAACTGGTCTATATCGGCGATCAGAACGACCCGTTGCAGTACCGCGTGCGTGTGCTTACAGAACCGGCATCAGTCGCAGTGACCGTCGATCAGGGCGATCAGGGGGCGCTCCGCATTAAGGCGTACCTGAACGTCGCCGGTGAGCGCATCGCGCTCAACCCGCGCGATACAGAAGTCGTTATCCGCAAACCGCTCTGGTTGATCGTCGGTGAACTGCTGTTGCCGGTCGATGCCTCAAATAGCGCCATCGAAACCCTGATCGAGCACCCGGATCTGACTGTTCCTCCGGATGAGCAGGAAGAGTTTTTCGAGCGCTATCTGCTGCCGCTGGCGGAGCGATTGCCCCTCAACGGCGATCTGCTGCGCTGGGAAGAGATCGATGCTGCGCCGACGCCGCGCATTTATCTGAGCGAAGCGGAAGGGACGTTGCGCGCGCACGTGCGCTTCGCCTATGGCGATTACGAAGTGCAGGCGGAAAAATCGCCGCCTCAGCATATCATCCGCCAACAACCGGGCGCCATGACCCTGGCGCGCATCCGCCGCCGCATCAATGAGGAAACGGCATTCTTGCAGGATCTCGGAACCGCTGCGTATGGCTTGAAGAAGACCGCTGACATTGGATGGTTTGAGCTGCGTAGAGTGGTCCACCCGCTCGATTTTCTGTTGCACCGCGTCCCGCTCCTGACGCAGCGCGGATTCGAGATTTTTGGCGAACACCAGATCACAACCGCGCGAGTCAACCGCAACCGCCCGCAGATTGCGTTCCGTATCAGTTCCGGCATCGATTGGTTCGACCTTGAGGCGGTCGTCAGTTTCGGCGACCTCGAAGTTCCGCTCAAGGAGGTGCGCCGCGCCATCCGTCGCCACGAAAAGTGCCTGAAACTGGCGGATGGCACGATCGGCGCGATCCCCGACGAATGGATCGCGCGCTATCGTTACCTGTTCGCCTTTGGCGAAGAGACCGATACAGGCGTGCGCCTGTCCCAGAGTCATCTGACCCTCATCGATCAACTGCTCGCCGACGCTGACCGCGCGCAGACCGACGCCGAGTTCGAGCGCCGTCGCGAGCGTCTGCGTTCGTTTGAACGCATTCAAACGCAATCGTTGCCGCGCGGCTTCCGTGGCGAACTGCGCCACTATCAGCGCGTCGCGTATGAGTGGCTCCACTTCCTCAACGAGTACGGCTTCGGCGGGTGCCTGGCGGACGACATGGGCACCGGCAAGACGGTCTGCACACTGGCGTTTCTGCAATCACTCGAAGAACGCAACCCGGATGGACCCGCCAGCCTGATTGTCATGCCGCGTTCGCTCCTGTTCAACTGGGAGCGTGAAGCCGCAACCTTCACGCCTGATCTGCGCGTCTACGTTCATCACGATACTGACCGTGTCGATGATCCAGATCTGTTCGATCACTACGATCTGGTGTTGACCACTTACAACACGATGCTGCGCGATATTCAGTTGTTGCGTCGCTACCGCTTCCGCTACGCCATCCTCGACGAGTCGCAGGCGATCAAGAATCCGCTGGCGGAAACCGCGAAAGCAGCGCGCCTGCTCGATGCCGAACGCCGCCTGGCGCTCACCGGCACGCCGGTCGAAAACTCGGCGCTCGAACTCTGGAGCCAGTTCGCGTTCCTCAATCCCGGATTGCTCGGCAATCTGGACTATTTCCGTGAAGCGTTCGTCACTCCCATTGAAAAGAAGCAGCACCAGGAGACGGCGCAGTTTCTGCGCAAAATGGTTTACCCCTTCATTCTGCGCCGCACGAAGAACCAGGTTGCGCCAGAATTGCCGCCGCGCAGCGAACGGTTGCTCGAAACCGACATGGAACCGGCGCAGCGTCGCCTGTACGTCAAACAGCGCGACTACTACCGCGCCTTACTGTTGGGATTGATCGACAACGAAGGGATCAACAACGCGCGCATGAAGGTGCTCGAAGGGTTGCTGCGCCTGCGCCAGATCTGCAACCACCCCAGACTGATCGACGCCGGCTTCCGCGGCTCATCGGGCAAGTTCGAACTGCTCCTGGAAACGCTCGAAACCCTGGCTGCCGAAGGGCACAAGGCGCTGATCTTCTCACAGTTCGTCCGAATGCTGACCCTCATCCGCGAAGCGCTCGATGCGCGCGCCATTCGATACGCCTACCTCGACGGGCAGACCCGGCAGCGTCAGCAGGAGGTGGATCGCTTCCAGAACGACGAGACGCTGCCGTTCTTCCTGATTAGCCTGAAAGCCGGCGGCGTCGGGCTGAATCTGACTGCCGCCGACTATGTCATCCATGTTGATCCCTGGTGGAACCCGGCGGTCGAAATGCAGGCGACCGACCGCACGCATCGCATTGGTCAGGAGAAGCCGGTGTTTGTCTATAAACTCATCACCCGTGACTCGGTCGAAGAGAAAATCCTGTTCCTCCAACAGCGCAAACGCGAACTCGTTGAGCAATTAATCGCCGCCGACGCCAGCATGCTCAAATCGCTCACGCGTGAGGACGTGGAGGCGTTGTTTGGGTGAAGCATTGCATAACGTTCAACGTTCGATATTCCTGCTCCTGCTGATAGTCCTTGCCGCGCCGCTCCACGCCGCTCCGGCGCGCCAGCCAGCCGTTGAGGAATTGACCATCGGCGCTTCGGCGCAGGGTCGCCCGATCACCGCGCTGCGCATCGGTGATGGACCGATCAAACTGGTGATCGTCGGCAATACGCATGGTGCACCGGAAGCCAATACACATGCGCTGGCAACTATGCTCGCCGACCATTTTCGCGCCAATCCGCACGAGGTTCCGCCTGCGGTGCGTCTCTACATCATCCCCACCATCAACCCCGATGGACTGGCGCTTGGTACACGGTTCAACGCACGCAGCGTCGATCTCAACCGCAACATGAACACCAATCTCGACTCCTGTCCCGATAACGATTGGCGCGTGACCGTGTTCGGCGCGTATGGCATCGCGTCCGATACTGGCGGACCCTACCCCGACTCGGAGATCGAAAGCCGGGTGCTGCGCAGTTTTCTGCTCGACGCCTGGGGCGCGATATTCCTGCACTCGGCGGCTGGCAATGTGTTCCCTGCGTTCTGTGAACACCCGCCATCGATTGAAATGGCGCAGATCTACGCCGCTGCCAGTGGTTACCGCTATACGCGCTTCTGGGAGCAGTACGTCATCACCGGCGGTATGCACGATTGGGCAGCCGGTCTGGGGATCGCAGCGATTATTCCCGAACTGATCACCGGTACAGAACCGGAGTTCGAGCAGAACCTGGCAGGCGTGCAGGCAGTGCTGGCGGCTGCGGCAGAACTGCTCCCCGCGCCGGAAGATCGGGTCGAGAATGGGATGATCGTCCCCGCGATCCTCTGGCGACACTGGCGCGTGTATGGCGGCAACGACCTGTTCGGTCCGCCATTGGCGCCAGCCGTCGTGGACCGTGGCGTGACGCGCCAGATATTCGAGCGCGCCGTGCTGGAACTGCATCCCGAATGGGCAGATACACCGTATCTGGTGCAGGTGGCGCCGCTCGGACGCACCTACGCGCCGCCAGCAGGCGCTGCGCGGCGCAACGACTGCGCACCGCCAGCGTGCCTCCGGTTTGCCGAGACACCCTACGCGATACGCGGAGCATTCGCCTCGTACTGGGAGCGCCATGGAGGATTGCCGATCTTCGGCTTCCCACTCAGCGACGAAGGAACGGCATACGCAGCCAGCGGCGAACGGCGCGTGCAACAGGTCTTCGAGCGCGCCGTGTTTACTCTGAATGATGATGGGAGCGTGTTGCTCGAACCAGTGGGTTGGGCATTTCTGGTGCGTGAACGATCGCTTGCGCCGACAGCGGCGCATCAGGTGAGGTGATCCGGTATGTTGACTGAACTGTTTTTGATCCGTCATGCTGAGCCAGACCGAACGACCGGTCTGCCCTACACTGTTATGCCAGGACCGCCATTGACCCTGCGCGGCGAAGAGGAGGCGGTGCAGGCGGGACACTGGCTGCGCGAGCGCGGCATCGAGCGGTTGCTCTCGTCGCCGTTCACCCGCGCCAGCGTCACCGCCGTCACCATTGGGCAACTCATTGGATTGGAACCGACCCTGATCGAGACATTGTGCGAAGTGGCGCCAGGGGAAACGCATCCGGAGGTGCGCGCGCGCATTGCCGATCTTCTCAATCAGCTCGACGACACCGCCCTGCAGCGCGTGGCGCTCGTCACCCACGGCAGTTGCATTCTCGCCGCGCTCCAGCATACAACGAACGATCGCATCGATCTGAGCGGGCATCGCTACGACTACGGCAACCATACGCCGACAGCCGGCATCTGGCACGGCATTCGCACCGATCACGGCTGGCGCTGGTCGCTGGCGTTTCATCCAGGAATGGCGGTGGAGAGTTGAAGGTTGAATGTTCCACGTTGAACGTGGGCAGGTGGCAGGTTGCAGGCGGGCAGGGAGGGGCGCGGCGGCGCCGCGCCCGGCGGGTGAGGCGGGGAAGGCACAGGTGGCAGGTCGAAGGTGGGAAGGTTCTCTAACCCCTAACCCCTCGACTCTTGTCACTCCTCTTGTGTTGCCGTAAAATACGATGTATGATAGTAGAAACATCTTGCATTGCAATGCCATGTCGGTTTCCAACATCGTTCGAGAAGCGGTACATTCGTGATGTTCGTGACGTTCTTCAAAAGAAAGGCGTTGGTACGCCCGTCGATTGCACACCGCCCGGCACTGTACTCTTAGTCGAACAACTCCTATGAATGATACCCTCTGTTCCCGTCCCTGCCCGGCAGTTGCCGCCATTCGTCGTGATTTCAATGCGGTGCGCGATCATCTCGCTGCCGGTCATCGCTGTGTCGATGCCTGGCTGGCGCTGGCAGACCTGGTGGCTGTTCCGGCGCACCGGCTTGACTGTCTGGCGCGTGCAAGCGCACTTGCACCGGATGATCTCGAACTGGAAATCGCCTACCTGGAACAGCGATTGATCGTCGATCCTGGCGACACCGAAGCCTCGGGAGCGTTGCGTGCCGCGCGAGCACGGCGGGTACTGATGGGGCATAAGCCGCGTATTTTCAGGCAGATGGACGCATCGCTCACGCTGGGGGCGATTCTGGTGCAGATGGGGGCAATTACCACCCAGGAACTGCAATGGCTGTTGGAGGAACAGGCGGCTGTCCGGCGACGTGGCGATCAGGTGATGTTCGGGGAGATTGCGGTGGCGCGCGGCAAAGTGACGCCGGAAACGTTGGCGCGTGCGCTGATGGTACAGACGCAACAGCGGATTGGCAATGCAACGGCGCCCCGCGCGCTCGGCGAATATTTGATTGCCAACGGGTTGTCGCTCGACCGTCTCGAGCAGGCATTGACCGAACAGATATACCTGCGGCGTGTCGGTCGTCACGAAACGCTTGGCGAGATCCTCCTGCGCCGACGATGGATCACGCGCGACCAGCTCGAACGCGCCCTTGCGCAGCAGCGTCAGGATGCGCTGTCACTGTTCCATTGAACGTGGCGCACTGCTGATGGAGCGGACATCCAGCACACGCCAGACAATGAGTTGCGCATTTGCGATGATCGATGAAGATGCGCCGTAGACCAGGCTGATCGCAGCGTGGTTTGCGCGCCAGGCAGTGATGGACGCACGCTTCGATGATCAGCGCGTGAAACTGTGCGAAGAAGAACGCACCGTTGCTGGTGGTTTCGATGGCGCGATGAACGTGGAAGTTTTCTGTCGCGCTGGTCGTTGTTGCGGGCAAAAACCGCTGCAACGCATGTTCGACGAGGCGCTGCACAGCATCATACGGTGCGCGGAGAAAGTCGAACCCTGGCGCGAGATCGAGTCGCGCAAATAACCGTCGCGTATAGGCGTCGACCACAAACACGGGCCAGCCACCGCCATAGAGCATAATCGTATCTGCTGTCTCGCGCCCGATGCGCGGCAGCGTCAGCAACCGCGCACGCACCTCATGGCGCTCGCCGGTGAGCAATCGAGTTGTGTCACGCTCGTGCTGCTGCGCTATGGCGCAGCAGATGGCCCGTAATCCGACTGCTTTCTGCTCGGGGAACGCACAGGGGCGAATCTGTGTGGCAAGGGCGCTGGTATCAGCGGTCGCCAGCGCCGATGGCGACATCAATCCGGCGTCGCGCAGGCGGACGATAGCCGCCTCGACAGTCTCCCAGCGCGTTTGCTGGACGAGAACGGCGCCGACCAGCACCTCGAACGGCGGATCATCGGTGATGACGGGCCACCAGTGTGGTTCGTGCCCGAAATGTTCGTCGAGAGCGGCGAAGCATGCCAGTAACCGCTCCCCCAGTGCATGATCGCTGGTCACACCAGTTCCAGCGCGAAATCCACTTCAAACAGGCGATGCCAGGGCAGGTGCGTACTGCCCGGTGTGATTCGCCAGCGCCCGGCAAAACCAGGAAGCGCGCCAATGCGCGCGTTCAGGTGGGTTTCGATCCAGCGACAGATCGCGCCAATCGTCGTATCGTCCGGTTCGTTCGTGCCGGCTGTACGTTCGAGCATGGCACGCGCAGCGCGGCGCACGACGTGTTGATAGCCCCAATCCTCGACAAAGCGGTGGAGCAGAAAGCGCAGATGGGCGATCCGTTGGGCGGGGGTGGTTGCCAGGAGCGCAGCGCATCCCTGCGCCAGCGCTGTGCCAATTGTATTGCCAGCGGTGTTCCACGCGCCAAATCCGGCAAGCCGCGCAAGATCGACCTTCTCGATGAGTAACTCCATCAATACCGGATCGGCGCCATTGGGGTAGGCGACATCGGCAACGATCACCTGCTGCCCGTTCTCCTGCAGTTCGCTCACGCGATCAACGAGCGCATCGAGATGGTTATACCGCTCGTCGCGCTCCTCGGCTGCGAACGTCTCGTCCCACTCGGTGCGGCGTGGTGATGGCGTGTTGACCGCCAGCCACAGATCGGGGGCGCCGTCGGCGGACGCAACCGTCCCGCCGATGGCGTGAATCTGCCGTTCAATGGTCAATCGGACCGGACCGTCCTCGTAGGCTGCGACGATCTCTTCGCCGCCGGGAACGGCGTAGAGTGGCGCAATGCGCGGCGCGCGCCCGGCATGCTGATTGATGATCCGCGCCAGCAGCGTGCATCCCACCTCATCGGCGCCGGGATACATCAGCAGCCCGCCCGCGGAACGGGTAGCGTCCTCGCATCCGTCAGTCGCAGGATGGTTGCGTCCTGGCGCCAGCAGATCGGCCCAACTGGCGAGCCAGCGTTTTTCGCGCGATCCAAGCCCAAACGGACTGGTATCGTCCGAACTGAGGACCAGCAGATCGATGGCGCCTGAGTCGAGCAGGTGGAGCGACGCCAGGTTGACAATATGGTTGCGCAATCGGCGGCGCAGCATATCGCGCAACACGTCAGGAGGGATCCCGGCGCGCAGTGTGGCGATCTCATCGGTCAACGGCTCACCCTGCGCGGCGCGGTCAAGCAGTTGCGAAAGCCGATAGAGGCGCGTGCCGTATGTTGCCCAGTAGAGAGGTTCTTCGGTGTTGTCATCTGCATTGGATATGCGGGTGATGACATTGAACGCCAGGATCGGAAGATTGGGCAGTTCGTTCTTGATGGTGCGCAGAATATCCAGGCGACTCAACGCGGCTCCTGGCGGGTCGTCACTGATGCGCGAGGCGATCAAGCCGCCAAACGCCAGCATCTCGACATCAACAATCAGCGCATCTACAGCGGGAGCAATCGCATGCAGCCACGCGACCAGATCGCCGCAGCGCGCCGGTTCGCGCAGATTGCTCAACAGATCGTCGGGCGGCACCGCCAGTTCGACTCCAGCGATGGCTGCGATCATCGCCGGATACCGGACATTGACAGGCCGCTCATCGAGCGGTAGCAAACCAACCCTCATAATGTCGGCATCTCCCCTGGTATGGATGGATAAGAAGAAACCGCACGATGGCAGCCATCATGCGGCTTCGGAGCGCAGCAACACGCCACACGGCGTTACTTGGTTTCGCGGTAGAGCACGTGCCGGCGCAGGGTCGGATCGTAGCGGCGCAGTTCGAGCCGGTTCGGATCATTCTTGCGATTCTTCGTTGTCGTATAGGTGTGCGCGCTTTCCGTGCTGCGCATTTTGATAATAATCCGGTTGCCTTTCTTGCTCGCCATGGTTCATCACTGCCTTTGGGATCATCTGCCATCGTATAACGTCTTTCGTTATTGTACCAGTAAGCGTCGGGATTGGCAAGAGAAATGATTGACAGCATCGGTTAACAACATGTATAATCTTCCTTACTCCACCATGCGCTTCAAGTAAATCGGACGTTGATGTTCACCGAAGGAGGGACTCGATGCTGAATCTCGCCATCATTCTGGAGGAGCGCGCGCGCCGCACACCCGGAAAAACTGCGGTTCTTCTCGATAGCATTCGTCTGAACTATGCCGAACTGAACGGCGCCGCCAACAAGATCGCCAACGGCCTGACCAGACTCGGCGTGCAACCCGGCGACAAAGTGGCGATGATGATCCCCAACACGCCGCACTTCCCGATATGCTACTTTGGTATTCTCAAGACCGGTGCGACGGTGGTGCCGCTCAATGTGCTGTTCAAGCGTGACGAAGTCCGCTATCATCTGGAAGATAGCGACTCAGTGGCATTGATCGTCTGGGAAGGATTTCTCGATGAAGCGGCGCCTGGTTTTCGCATGGTCGAAACCTGCCGTCATCTGATCGTCACGCAGGCGCCCGGCTCAACGGCAACGCTCCCCGATGGCGCGATCCCGCTTGGCAGCATTCTTGCCGAACATCCGCCGATCTTCGACACCATCCAGACCATGCCAGACGATACGGCGGTCATTCTTTACACCAGCGGCACTACCGGTCGACCAAAAGGCGCAGAGCTGACCCATGCCAACATGTTCCTCAACGCAACCATCTGCACCGATAAACTGCTGAATGTCACCCCCGAGACGGTAGGGCTGGCGGTGCTGCCTTTGTTCCACAGTTTCGGGCAGACGTGCGTGATGAACAGCCTGATCTACGCTGGCGGAACGATCACCATGCTGCCGCGCTTCGAGCCGCAGAAGGCGCTGGAAGTGATGGCGCGCGATCGGGTGACCTATTTTGCCGGTGTGCCGACGATGTATTTCTATCTGCTCAACTTCCCCGGTGCGGATCAGTACGATCTGTCGGCGCTTAAGTTCTGTGTCTCAGGCGGCGCCGCCATGCCGGTCGAAGTGATGCACGCCTTCAACCGTAAATACAATGTTACCATCCTCGAAGGGTACGGTCTCTCCGAAACATCTCCGGTCGCGTCGTTCAATCACCTCGACCGTGAGCCGAAGCCGGGGTCGATTGGCGTGCCGATCTGGGGCATCGAAATGCGCGTGGTGGACGATCAGGGGCGCGAGGTTCCCAACGGCGAACTTGGCGAGATTGTCATTCGTGGGCATAATGTGATGAAGGGGTACTACAAACGCCCTGATGCAACTGCCGAAGCCATCCGCAACGGCTGGTTCCATAGTGGCGACATCGCCTATCGTGACGATGACGGTTTCTTCTTCATCAAGGATCGTGTGAAGGATATGATTATCCGTGGCGGTTTCAACGTCTATCCGCGCGAGATCGAAGAAGTGCTCTACGGCCATCCTGCCATTGCCGAAGCCGCCGTCATCGGCGTGCCCGACCAGGCGCTCGGCGAGGAGGTCAAGGCGGTGGTGTCGCTCAAGCCGGGGCAGACAGCGACCGAAACGGAGATTATCGAATACTGCAAGGAACGATTGGCCGCCTACAAGTATCCGCGCATCGTCGAAATCCGCGACACGTTGCCCAAGACGGCGACCGGTAAAATCCTCAAACGTGAACTGCGCCAGATCGAGGTGACCGCGTAGTAGGGGCACAGCGCCGCCGTGTTGGGGCACGGCGCCGCCGTGCCCTGACTGCGTCACGCTGCCACACCCCCAACGTGCCGCGCCAGCGCCTGACGCAACACTGGGTACGGTTGCGCGCCAACTAACCGCTCCACCACCCGTCCGTTCTTGAAAATGTAGAGCGACGGGATGCTGCCGATGCCAAACCGCTGCGCCGCGCGCGGGTTCTCGTCCACATTCAGTTTGGCAACTACCGCGCGTCCGGCAAACTCCTGCGCCAACCGCTCGACCGCTGGCGCCACAGCGCGGCACGGACCGCACCACGGCGCCCAGAAGTCAACCAGCACCGGCTGATTGCTGGCGCCGATCACCTGATCGAATGTCGCGTCAGTGAGCGTCACCGGTTTCGACCCCGTGGCGCTTCCCGCCGCATCCCGGCGCGCCGTCGATGCTTCAGACGTTGTGCGAGTCGCCTGGCGCGCCAATGGTGCGCTCGGACCCTGCGGCAGGGGCGGCGGTGCGCCGCCATCGGTCAGATGAGTCAACCATGCACGCAGCGCTTCCTCGGCGACGACGCCGCTGGTTCGTGCAACGGGAGCGCCATGCTTCACGAAAACAAGACCAGGGAGTGCAGCGATACCATATTTCTGCGCCAGCGTCGGATTGTCGTCGGCATCCACCCGCGCCAGCAGTGCGCGCCCTGCAAAAATCGCCGCCAATCGTTCGAGTGACGAATCGAGTTGCTGGCAGATCGGGCATCCTTTGCGGTCGAATATCAACAGCACCGGCAGTCCGGCATTCAGCACGCGGTCGATACTCTGCTCACCTGTGCGAATCGGTGTTGAAAATGCCATGCTCGTCCTCATCATCATCATTGGGTATGCTGATGTGACGATACTGCATGAGTGTTGGTCTGGCGATAACAACGCATTAGCGAGATGTTAGCGTAATAGCGCGCTCCATAGAAACGCCGCCTCCCTGCCCCACGCAACGTTCACGTGTTGACCGTTGACAGCAACCAGCGCATGACCAGGATGCGCCTCGATGAGCACGTGTATTCGCGCGCCGCGCCAGTGTAAATTCACGCCATAGGTGCGCCCCTCGACGCGCCAGGCGGGTGGCAGATTCGGGCGCACGATCAGCCGTTCGCGCTCTGGAGTCAACCCAACCAGCACATGCAGCAGCAAATGGGTTGTGAATGCGCCCCAACCATACCCCTCGCCGCCGCAACGTCCATCGAGGGGCCAGTACTCGCACGCCACTCCCGGCAATGTGCGGTCGGGATGCGCCTGATGTGCGTCCCAGAAGGTGTATGCCCGGTCGATCACTGCGGTGGCCAGTTCTGCTGCATGGTCGGTCAATCCAACACGCAAGGCGGCTTCGGTCGCCGTCCATACGAACATGGGCCATGTCAGCGTATTGGGGTCAATCTGCGCAATCGGCGAACGAAGCGTGTCGTGGCGCTCAGGTCGGGCGACACCCAGCGCCACTGGCGTCAGCAACATCACATCGTCCACCCCGGTCGGCCCACCTGTGCGCGTGTCGTAATCGGCGTAGCGGTTGAATGCTTCCTGCCACAGCGCGTCGGTGCGCGCCACATACTCTTCGGCGAGCGCCAGCCACTCGTGAGCGTCGGCAGAGCGTCCGAGTTCCCGGGCGACATCGCTCATCACCAGGCAGGCATGGGCGAAGGCAGCCTGAAGATCGATGGGGCGCACGTGGCGCACCGGGTGACCGCCGCCAAGTGGCTGTTCGCCAAACCGTGGCGAGTCGTCCTGCCCCGACTCCCAGCTACAGGCGTAGACCAGCCAGCCATCGGCGTCGCGCCGGTTCTCCAGCCACCAGTGCAGATAGGCGGCCAATGCCGGATAGATGTTCGCCAGCCACTCACGATTGGGGCGCAGGTTGGCGAGCCAGTCCAGCACGAGCCAGGGGAAGCCCCATTCTGGCGCTGTCCCGCATACCGTGCCGTCGGCGGCGACCATGTTGTAGCTGCCATCTTCGCGTGAACAGGGCACATTTGGTTCAGGCGCATCAACGAATGTGCCCAGCAGCAGATGCTGTGCCAGCGCCGGATCGGCATAGGCGAGCAACAGCGCATCGATCGCCGCCTCGGCGAGCACGACGCGCGGCGCCTGGATCTGCATCGCATCCCAGATATGGCGGTAGATGCCAGCAGGCGCGCGCACCATCATGCGCAGCGTTTCGAGGTCGTAGACCAACCCGCGGCGCCAGTGATCGGGCCAGTCGCCCGCCAGCATCGGCGCGCGCGCCCAGAACGCATCGTCCTCCGCCTGCTTGCGGGCGCGATCTGCCGCTGCCGTGCGGCGCGCGGCGCGTTGCCGGTGCTGCGCCATGCGCAGCGTCTTGCCGCGCGTCATGTATAGATCGATCGGTTCACCCGGCGTCGCAAATCCCAGGGTGGCAAAGAGCGCTACTGTCGCGCCGCGCCGGCCGATGACGGTCACGAACCCTTCGCCTGGCAATCCTGGCGCCTGTGACGTCGCCCAGGCGGCGGCATGCGCCGGATCGGTCGTGATGCCGATATCGGCAAACGGCTGCGATGCATGCACCACGAACGCATCGCCATCCTCGAAACTTTGCAGCACCAGGTCGCCATCGACGATCCGTCCGACCAGCCCCGACTCGCCCCATTCGCCACCGGCGGCGATGGTGCGCGTGTACTCGACGACGACGGCAACACGCGCTTCGCCCTGAACGGTCGCCGATGCGCAGAGGGCGTGCTCGCCAGCCAGGTGGAACGTGGCGTGGAGCGTTGCGCCGCTGTGCGACAGGTCAAGCGTGAAGAGGTTCATTGAATGGTATGGACTGGAGACGACATCAAACTCGGTCAGTTCGAGCGCCCCTCCCAAAGCGAAGCGAAATCCGGCGCGGTAGGTCTCGCGCCGGCCGCCGTACATGCCCGCGTGCGCCGGGTAGTGCCAGCGAAAACCTGCGCCATATGAGCGCAGCACCCCGCGCGGTGAGAGGTTGCGCGTGTGCGTCGGCGTATTCAGATATCCGTGCGGCGTGTAGTCGTCAACTGGAAATGGCATGGCGCCAGTATAGCACACCGGGAACTGAGTACCAAGAACCGAGAACCGAGAACTGAGAACCGAGAACCGAGAACTGAGAACTGAGAACTGAGAACTGAGAACTGAGAACTGAGTACCAAGAACCGAGAACCGAGAACTGAGAACTGAGAACCGAGAACTGAGAACTGAGAACTGAGAACCGAGAAC
>ERZ1685331.125-NODE-125-length-18408-cov-18.951725_pt1 | contig 18408 bp, 16 predicted proteins | sample MGYA00580194_ERZ1685331 | MGnify/ENA primary metagenome ERZ1685331 (study PRJEB41501, sample SAMN08275520) | hot springs metagenome | biome: alkaline hot spring; material: microbial mat | place: Russia: Ush-Beldyr | collected 2015-07 | depth 0.5 m m ...
AGCATCGCGTGGCTGGTAAGAACGACATTGGACACCTCTTCGTTTCCGGCAGGCAGTGGACTCATCGTGAACCCCCTCAGAGAAGATCACGATGAGTTTACCCGGACCGTTCCGTTGGAAAAGTTCCGTTTTTGGCCCGTTTTGAACGGTTCGGGCTGTGATTGCACAATTGTTACGCTATTACAGGTAGGATAGGGGTAAGACGGCGTAGCACAGGGGGCCAGGAGCATGTCGCTCCTGGCCTCTCATTCACAAGCCGCAGAGAGATTCCCTGGCAACCCGACGGAGAGGAGAGCGAAGTGAACGGCTCGCGGGAAACAGGAAAAGAAGCCAATGGTAAGCAGCGGGCCAGGCTCCCGGTAGAAAAGATAAAAGAGAATGTCGTGGCCTGGCTGATGCTGGCCCCGGCCGCTATCGGACTGGCCATCTTCCTGGCCGTTCCCTTCCTGATGGCCTTTCAGCTGAGCCTGACCGACACGCGGCTGTTATCCCCCAACCCACCCCAGTTCGCTGGCCTGGAGAACTATCGCCAGTTGCTGCGGGTCAGTGTAATCTTGATGGAGCCTTTGAGGGATCCGGTCACCGGGGAAGTGCAACGGGACGAGCAGGGCCGAATTCTCTACCCGCGGCCCCGCACGATTCTGCGCAGCGATGCCAGGTACGAAGGAATGGGGGAACTCGCCCAGTTCCATCTCCTCGGGAGGCGTTACCTGGTCGCCGCGGGTGACCCGACGTTCTGGAAAGGGCTGACCAACAACTTCTACTTTGCCTTGGTCGTTGTGCCATTGCAGTCGGCATTCGCCCTGCTGCTGGCGATATTGGTCAACCAAAAGATCAGGGGAGTGAACCTCTTTCGGGCTCTCTATTTTATGCCTGTGGTTGTGCCGATGGTCGTGGTCGCGGTGATCTGGTTCTTCCTCTACAACCCGGGCGTGGGCACGATCAACGCGTTTCTGAAGGCCGTTTCATCGGGACGCCTGGGTCCCTTTAACTGGCTGGGTGACCCCAGACTGGCGTTCCCCTCCATTATGCTGCTATCCATCTGGCAGGGGGTTGGATTCCAGATGGTCATCTTTCTGGCAGGCCTCCAGGAGATACCCGGTGAATTGTACGAAGCGGCGGAGGTAGATGGCTGTAACGAGGTCCAGAAGTTCTTCTTCGTCACACTGCCGCAGTTGCGCAATACCACCATCTTTGTGGTTGTGGCCACGACCATCCTGGCCTTCCAGTTATTCACCCAGGTGCAGGTAATGACCGGCGGGGGACCAGGGGAGGCGACGATGACAACCATCCTGCACGCCGTCCGGGAGGGGCGCTATCAGTTGCGGGCAGGCTACGCCTCAGCGATCACTGTGGTGTTCTTCCTGATCGTGTTGGCAGTTTCCCTTGTTCAGCGCGCCGTACTGCGTGAAGAGAGGGCAATAGAATGAGCGCTCAAATATCTACCCAGGCGACCCGTCCGGGGGAAAAGACGTTCCACGGTCTTCCCTACCGCCTCCGTGGGACGATGAAAACCGCCCTGAATTATACGGTGATGGTCCTTCTGGCATTCTTTTTCGCGTTCCCCCTCGTCTTTATGGCCGTCTCGGCTATCAAGACCAACGAGACCCAGATTACATCGGACGTGGGTGGGCTGCTGGCCTTTGTGCCGTATCCCCTGAAGTGGGTGCCACCGGTGGACCGGCTGGACGACGCGCCTGCTGAAATCCGCGAAGCCTACACCGGACTGGGCCCGCAGAACTTCTTTGACGTGTTCCGCCGCATGCCATTCGGCCGGTTCCTGTGGAACTCTGCCTTCATCACGACAACCACCGTGGGATTGGGGCTGCTGGTTAACAGCATGGCCGCCTACCCGCTGGCGCGGCTCAGATGGAAAGGGCGAAGCACGATGCTGGCAGCCATCGTGGCCCTTATTATCATCCCCTTTGAGGCGGTCGCGATACCCCTGATGCTACTGACCACACGGTTGCCACGGCTGGGCGGCGGGATCGGCTGGCACGATACCTACATTGTGCAGATTGTCCCCTTCATCGCCGATGCTTTCTCTATCTACCTGTTCTATCAGTTCTTCATCGGACTTCCTAAGGAACTGGATGAAGCGGCCCTGATAGACGGTGCCTCTCGTCTGCGTATCTTCTGGCATATCATTGTGCCCAACTCCAGGCCCGTCTTCGCCACGGTCGCCATTTTGAAGTTCCTGTGGATTTGGGGCTCCTACCTGTGGCCACTGCTGGTCATCCGGTTGCCGGAATACCGGCCGCTGACCGTGGCGATGCAGGAATTCTTCGGACAATACCCGCGTCTGTGGGGGGATACGCTGGCCTTCGCAGCGATGACCACGCTGCCGGTATTGGTTCTGTTCTTGGCTTTCCAGCGGGGGTTCATCCGTAGCGTAGCTGCGACCGGCATCAAAGGATAAAGCGAGGAACGTTATTGCCCCAGTAGAAGGACTCCCCCATGTTCCTGGCCTTTTTGAACCCCCAGGGAAACTTTGATCCGCAAGACCGCTACTGGGTCCGGCACCCGGATTTCGGCGGGCAACTGGTCTACGTCAAGCAAGTTGCGCTGGCGCTGGGCCGGATGGGGCACCGGGTAGATATCCTCACCCGCCGCATCCGGGACCCCCAATGGCCCGGGCTGGACAGTCCGCTGGACGGATACCCGGGTGCGCCCAATGTCCGCATCGTCCGTATCTCCGCCGGCCCCGACGGTTTTCTCCCCAAAGAGGAACTCTGGCCCCACATTGGCCCAGAATGGGCGCCGGGCATCCTGGATTTCTACCGCCGGGAGGGCTGCTTTCCCGCCGCCTTCACGACCCACTACGGCGATGGCGGCCTGGCGGGCGTCCTTATCGCCGCCGAGACGGGCATCCCCTTCACCTTTACGGCCCACTCCCTGGGTGCTCAAAAGATGGACGGCTTGGGCGCGACCTTAGAGAACCTCCCCGAACTGGACGCCCGCTACCACTTCGCCCGTCGCCTGGCGGCGGAACGGCTGAGCATGAACCGGTCCGCCGTCAATATCGTCAGCACCCGCCAGGAGCGGATCCAGCAGTACGGCCATCGGGCCTACCGGGGCGCCGTGGATGTCCACGACGACTGCCGCTTCGCCATCATTCCGCCCGGGGTGGATACTGCCGTCTTTGACCCTGGGGCACGGGCGACAGACGAGGAGGCCATCCATCGCCGGGTCCTGGCCGCGCTGGAACGGGACATCCGGGAGGACCGCCGTCATCTCCCCTGCATCGTTGCCTCCAGCCGGCTGGAGCCGAAGAAGAACCACCTGGGGCTGGTGTTGGCCTTCGCCGAAAGCCCGGCGCTGCGGGAGCGGGCCAACCTGCTGCTGGTCACAGCCCACCTGGAAGACCCCCTGCGGCGGGAGGAGGAGGGGACTCCGGCGGAGCGGGAGATTCTGGCGCACATCCGGCAGGTCGTCCGGGACTATGACCTCTGGGGCGAGGTGAGCACAGTGGCTCTGGCAGGGCAGTCGGCGCTGGCAGCGGCCTACCGGCTGCTGGCCCGCCGCTGCTCCGTCTTCGCCCTGACGGCCTGGTACGAGCCCTTCGGCCTGGCCCCCCTGGAGGCCGCCGCGACGGGCCTGCCCGTCGTCGCCACCCAGAACGGCGGGCCCGCCGAAATCTGGCAAGAGGACGGGGAGGAGTACGGTATCTTAGTGGATCCCGCCGACCCCGCCGACATCGCCCGGGGCCTGCTGCAGCCTCTGGAGAGCCCCCAGGCCTGGGAGGAGTTCGCCCGCCGGGGCCGGGAGCGGGTCCTGGCCCGCTACACCTGGGAGCGGACCGCCGAGGGGTATCTGAACGTCGTCCGGCGGGTGCTGGAGGGGGACTTCTTCCGGCCCTCGGAGCCGCCCCTCTCTATCCACCCGTACTTCCGCGACCCCCGGCCGGAGAACGATGTTTCGCTGGAGGAGTTGCGGGAGTGGTATTTGGGGAGTGAAAGTGAAACGTGAAGACGTGAAGCGTGAAGACGTGAAGCGTGAAGACGTGAAGCGTGAAGACGTGAAACGTGAACGGTGTCCTGTTCCCCCCGGCGATCTGGACCTGCTGGCAGTCGGCGAGGCGGTGGTAGACCTGATTTCGGTGGAGGAGACGGACTCCCTCCAGGACGCGCGCACTTTCCGGGTCCACGTGGGCGGCTCGCCCGCCAACGTCGCCCGGACCGTTGCCCGCCTGGACGGGCGCGCAGCGCTGGTGGCCCGCGTCGGCGATGATCCCTTTGGTCATCTTCTGCGGGCCGAACTGGAAGGGGCCGGCATCCCCTGCGACCATCTCGCCCTGGACCCGGACGCCCGGACCACCGTCATCTTTGTCTCCCACACCCGGGGGACACCGGACTTCCTGGCCTACCGGGACGCGGACCTCCGTCTGGCCCCGGAGCAGGTGACCGAGAAGGCCATCGGTCGGGCGCGGGTAGTCCACGTCTCCGCCTTCGCCCTCTCTCGCCCCCCGGCTCGCTACGCCGCCGAACGGGCGCTCCGCTGGGGGCATGAGCAGGGGCGCATCCTCTCTGTGGACCCCAACTACAGCCCCCGCCTCTGGCCCGACCGGGAGGACGCGCTGGAGACGCTGGAGCGGGCCCTCTCCCTGGCGACCCTGACCAAACCCTCTCTGGATGACGCGCGGCGGCTCTTCGGGCACGGCCTCTCCCCCGAAGATTGCATCCGGAGATTCCATGAACTGGGCCCGCCCGTCGTCGTGCTCACTATGGGTCCGGAGGGGGTTCTGGTCTCCGATGGGGGGCGCATCCAGCACATCCCGGCGCTCCCCGTCTCCACCATTGATGCCACCGGCGCAGGGGACGCGTTCTGGGGCGGCTTTCTGGTTGCTCTGCTGGACGGCCTCCCCCTTCCCGACTGTGCCCGCTTCGCCCAGCATGTCGCCGCGCGCAAACTGGCCACCGTCGGCCCGCTGACCGAACGGATAGACCGGCACGCCCTCTACGCCGAACTGAACGGGTAAAAACATCTTTCCTCACCCACCCCCGGCCCTCCGGGCCAGCGGCGAAACTGCTGGGGGATGGTGAGGGAATCTCGCAAATACCTTTTCTCAACTCCTGTCGGAATTTCGCCCCGCACCCCCTTGACAAACGAAGCAGATTGGTGTATAATTAGCGTTGAAACGTTTAACGAAAGACCCTTTTCTTTTGCCCGCGAGTTGAAACGTTTCAACCATGCCCAGAGGGAACTCCGTCACCATCCGGGAAGTCGCCCGCCGTGCTGGGGTCTCTATCGCCACCGTCTCCTACGTCCTTAATGAGAGCGCCCCCATCAGCGAAGAGACCCGCGCCCGGGTCCTGGCGGCCGCCGCCGAACTGGGCTATCGCCCCAGCGCCCTGGCCCGCAGTCTGCGCGCTCGCCAGAGCCACACCATTGGCTACTCCTGGCACCACGTCCCCCGCGACCACTGGCACCCCATCCTGGACCCCTTCCTCTACAGCATGGCCCAGGCCGCCGAGGCGGAGGGGTACCACATTCTCACCTTTGCCCAGCCAACCGACGGCGACCTCTGGCTCCCCTACCGGGAACTGATGCTCACCGGTCGGGTGGACGGCTTCATCCTCTCCGAAACCAACCGGGACGACCCGCGTGTCCGCTATCTTCGGGACCACGATTTCCCCTTCGTCGCCTTCGGGCGCGCCAATGAGGAGTGGGATTTCCCCTATGTGGATGTGGATAACGCGGCGGGGACCCGAATGGCGGTGGAACATCTGGTAGAACTGGGCCACCGGCGAATTGCGGTCATCGCATGGCCGGAGGATTCCCTCACCGGCAGTTACCGCCTTCAGGGATACCTGGAGGGGATGGCGGCAGTGGGCCTTCCGGTGGACCCGGCCTGGATCGTCCGGACCGAACACTCGGAGGCCGCCGGGCGCCAGGCGATGCGGGCGCTGATGGCCCTGCCGCCCGACCATCGTCCCACCGCCGTGGTGACCATGAGCGACCTGATGGCCATCGGCGCGATGAACGCCCTCTACGAGGCCTGCCTTCAGCCCGGTCGGGACGTTTCCGTCGTGGGATTTGATGACGTGCCGATGGCCCAGTATCTTCGCCCTCCCCTGACCACCGTTCGCCAGCCCATTGCGGAGGTTGGGGCCAAAGTGGTGGAGATGCTCCTGAGGCTGATTCGGGGAGAACCCTTGCCGGAGCGGAGGGTGCTTCTCCCGCCCCGGCTGATTGTGCGGGAATCCAGCGGGATGGTTTTAGAGATTTAACCGCAGAGGACGCAGAGAACGCGGAGAAAAAAATCAAAATCTCTGCGCCCTCTGCGGTGAGAAGAAACCCGGACAGGGGCCTGTCCCGGGCCAGGAGACTGCCGGCCCCTGCCCGATGCACCGACGCCCACCCAACCCGGGTGCGGGCGGGAGGCCATCGCGCGTTGCCATTATACCATAAAACTGGAGAACTGCCCAGATGCGGATCAAAGCCCTCATCTTTGACCTGGACGGCGTCCTGACCGACACCTCGGAGTACCACTACCGCGCCTGGAAGCGGTTGGCGGACGAACTGGGCATCCCCTTTGACCGCCAGCGCAACGAAGCCCTGCGCGGCGTCTCTCGCCGCCGCTCCCTGGAACTTCTCCTGGATGGTCGCCCCGCCACCGAGGCCCAGATGGCGGAGTGGATGGAGCGCAAGAACCGTTACTACGTGGAGTCCTTGCAGGCGCTCACCTCCGATGACCTGCTCCCCAGCGCTCTGGCCCTGCTGGAGGAAATCCGCCGGGCCGGGCTGAAAGTAGGCATCGCCTCGGCCAGCAGGAACACCCGCACCGTCCTGGACCGCCTGAATCTCTGGAATCTCGCCGACGCCGTCTCCGACGGCTACAGCGTGGAGCGGACCAAGCCGGCCCCCGACCTCTTTCTGCACTGTGCGCAGCAACTGGGCGTGGCGCCGTGGGAAGCCGTCGTGGTGGAGGACGCGGCCGCAGGCATAGAGGCCGCCCTGGCCGGCTGCTTCTGGGCCGTCGGGCTGGGGCCTCCGGCGCGCGTGGGCGCGGCCCACGCCGTCTTCCCGTCCCTGGAGGGGGTCACCCTGGCCCACATCCTCTCCCGGCTCCCCGTCCCGGCGGAATCCCTCCCCACCGACCCTTGGCACATTGTGGAGACGGAGTTCCGGCCCGACCGCCTGCGCCCGATGGAGACGGTCTTCACCATTGGCAACGGCTACCTGGGAACACGCGGCGCCTTTGAGGAGGGCTATCCCGGCGACACCCCCGCCACCCTCGTCCACGGCGTCTTTGACGACCACCCTATGGTCTATACCGAACTGGTCAACTTCCCCAACTGGCTTCCCCTGACCCTCATCGTGGATGGCGAGCGGTTCCGGCTGGACCGGGGGACCGTCCTGGCTTACCGCCGGGAACTGGACCTGCGGACGGGGGTCCTGACCCGCCTGGTACGCTGGCGGAGCCCCGCCGGGCACACCGTGGACTTGAAGATAGAGCGCTTCACCAGCCTGGACGACCCCCACCTGCTGGTCATCCGCTGTCGGGCCACCGCCCTGGACTTCGCCGGGACGACCGAACTGCGGGCGGGACTGAACGGATACGCCTTCAATCCCGAACTCTACCACTGGCAACCGGTGGACCAGGGCGCTGTCGGGCCGCAGGCCGTCTATCTGCATACCCGCACCCGAAACTCCGGCACAGAGGCCTGCATGGCGGCCCACCTCTCCGTCGCCGCGCCAGGAGACGTTGCCTACATCCCGACGGACTGCGAAAACGCCCCGGCGGTGGTGGCCCGGACAACGGTCCGCCCCGGCGACACGATAGTGGCGGAGAAGCGGGTGACCCTCTACACGAGCCGGGAGACCCCCGACGTCCGGAAGGCGGCGCTGGCGGCGTTGGAGGCCGCCGTCGCCCGGCCCCATAGCGACCTGCGCGCCGCCCACGAGGCTGCCTGGGCGCGGGAGTGGGAGGCCTGCGACGTCGTCATTGAAGGCGACAACCGGGTCCAGCAGGCCGTCCGCCATAGCCTCTTCCAGTTGCTCATCGCCGCCCCCCGCGGCGACGACCGGGTGAGCATCCCCGCTAAGACCCTCAGCGGCTTCGGCTACCGGGGCCACGTCTTCTGGGATACGGACATTTTCGTTTTGCCGTTCTTCATCTTCACCCGTCCGGAGATCGCCCGCAACCTGCTGATGTACCGCTACCACACGCTCCCCGGCGCGCGCCGCAAAGCGCAGCAGCACGGCTACGAATGGACTATGGCAAGTTCATGTACCAGCAGGCGAAGAAGGAACGCGAGGCGCGCAAGGCGCAGAAGCAGATCGAGGTCAAGGAGATCCGTCTGCGCCCCAAGACGACCGAGCACCACAAGTCCTTCAAATTGCGCGATGCCCGGCGTTGGTTGGAAGAGGGGATGAAGGTGAAGGTGCGCATCCGCTTCCGTGGCCGCGAGATCACCTACCCTGAGATTGCGCTCGAAGAACTGATGGAAGTGGCCCGGCAACTCTCGGACGTGGCTGTGATCGAACAGAAACCCAATCTGGAAGGGCGCACGATGCTGATGGTGCTGGCGCCGTCGAAGAAGGGGAGTAAGAGGGAATTGGAGCATGCCAAAGATCAAGACGCACAAGTCAACGTCTAAGCGATTTCGTCTGACGCAAGGTGGAAAGGGCAAATTCCTGCGCACCAAGTTGGGCAAGTCCCACCTGCGGCGGATGAAGAGCAAGCGCGCCAAGCGCCTGTACGACGAGATGCTCGTGGTGGAAGCAAAGGGTATGCAGCGGCGGTTGCGTCGCCTTGCGCCGTATCTGAAGTACAAGGAGTAGAGCAGTGAGAGTCAAGGGAGGAACTCGCAGGCATTATCGCCACAGGAAACTCTTGCGCCAGACCAAGGGCTACTGGCGGACGCGTCACCTCTATTTCCGCCGTGCCAACGAAGCCTGGATGAAGGCGCAGTGGTACGCCTACCGCGACCGCCGCAACAGGAAGCGCGACCTGCGGCGGCTGTGGATCACGCGCATCAACGCCGCCGCGCGGCTGAACGGGCTATCCTACAGCCGCTTCATCAGCGGCCTGAAGAAGGCCGGCGTGGAGTTGGACCGCAAGATGCTGGCCGATATTGCCGTGCGCGACGCGACCGCGTTCGCCCGCCTGGCCGAGGTGGCGAAGGGGATGGCCCGGTAACCTGTAACATCCAGATAGCTAAGGTGGGGAGACGACAAGGGAGCCCAATGTGCGCTCCCTTTTTTGTTGTCGTGTGACTGCGAGGAGGGTGTAAGGTGTCGGCGAATTCGAGGGGGGGACGTCGTCGGGTTCATCGGCCTGCAGGCAAATGCGTTCGGCAGGCACACGTCTCCCTTCCTGCTGACAGCAGGCCACGCGCTCAGACCTACGGCGGGAGCGGCACCTTTTCCGGCGCCTCCTGCCATTCGAGCGGACACTCCGGCAGGACAGGGCACAAGCCGGCCAATCCCACCGGCCCCCATATTTGTCCCATCGTCTGCACAACCTCGCGCTGCCGCCGGTTCAGGCGCTCGACCCGCACCTGCATGCTCCTGTCCACGAAGCCGGTCAACTCCTCGATCACCGTCTTGGCCGCCCGGTCGGCCACCCCGGACAAGGGGCGCGGGAGAGGAGGATGGCATCCACCGGGGGGCGGTCGTCCTCCCGCCGGAGGTCCCGGTAGTCGGAGCGACGGCGGAATCGGGCCCAGAAGTCGTCGCCGGTTCCCGGCAGGTGCGGGACCAGGTCGCGGCGGTACAATCCCTCCAGGGGTGGCAGGAGGCCGAGCATCATCGGGTCCAGGAGGCCGCGGGGAGAGCGTTCTTTGATGAAGATACCGTCAAAGTAGTGGCTGTAGCGGCCGAAGGGGCGGCCGAAATCCAGGAAGATGCGGCGGTCGCCGTCTTCCAGGAGGATTTTGTTGCCGCCGATTTCGCCCACGCCGCCATAGAGGGTGAGGGTAGTTGCCATTTGCACCTCTGTCGTAAACATTGGGTAATTGATGCAGAGACCAATGCGAAGGCGGGACTCAAGTAGATGGCCGGTCTGTCTCTGTTGACTCCCATAGCTGCTTGTAGGCTATTCCTGCCCCTCCGCTACGCTTGCGCTGGCCTAAATTTGCAAAAACTTGGCGAGGGCATCCTCATATCAATGGGTATCAAGTCAGCTGCTGCGACCAAGGCGGTGAGGGAGCAGTTGGCTGGAACGAGTGGTTATGAGCACCTACCCTGGTCTGCTTTCGCCTCTGCGCTGCCTGTGGCCTCCGCTTGAGAACGCCTGTGCTACGGGGTAACTCTCCGCATTGTCTGCGATGGTTGCCACCATTCCCATAGAGCTTGCCAGTCCACATGCCCGTACTCGCCCAAGGGATCAGGCTTGGGGGTAAGTTCGGGCACCACCTGACGCAGGCGGCTGCCATCCGATTCCATTAACCACAGACTGGCCCCTCCTTCACCCAGGCGGGCAAAGAGGATGTGTGTGCCGCCGGAGGAGTAGAGGGGACGCTCGTCGCGATAACTATCATCAAAAGTCATCTGGCGTTTTTGGCCGGAAGCAAGGTCCGCAACCCAAATGCGCCGCCGGGCTAAGGCGGAATCACGCCGGGCATAGGCCGCTTCCAGGGGTATCACGGGGCCGGCGCTGTATGCGATGTGCCTGCCGTCGGGAGAAAAGGCCGGCTGGATGGGTGACTGCTCCCCAGAGTCTACCACCCTGCGCACGGTCATTGAGGGCAGTTCTACGATTCCCAGCGATTTGTTGACCCAAGTTTCTCTCCCTGCGCCGAGGATCACGGCCAGTTGTCCTTCAGAAGAATGGGAAAGCCAATCTGCGTAGAGCAGCATCTTCTCCTTGAGGCAGATCAGGCCCCCTTCTGCCATAGAGATGAAACATAAAGGCAACCCATCGGCCTGGGCAGCTGCAGATGCCGGTCCTAACCATACCATCAGCCACTGCCTATCAACCGACCAATCGGCCAGATAGGGTACGGAAGCCATATCCATTGCCGTGTACAGAGTTGCCGAGGTGCTGTCCAGAGAGACTTTGCGCACGCCCCGCTCATCATTTCTGGTTTCATAAGCCAGCCACCGTCCGTCCGGAGCCCAGACGAATCGTCCCAATGCAACCCCGCCGTCACTTTCAACGAGGGGCTGGAAACTCTGCTGCTCGGCCTTCCATACTACCAAACCACGGGCTGCCGAAAGGAAGGCCAATCGGTTCTCTGCGGGCGACCAGGCAAACTCGCCAACCGGCGCTTCGCTGATCGGCCATTCTTTCCCCGTCTCAACCTCAACCGCCCAAAGCGACTCGCCTTTAAGGTATGCGATCCAGTGCCCATCGGCCGACCATTGGGGGCGGATGCTACGGCCGTCGCGGGTCAGGCGGATTCGCCGGTCGGCGTCCAGATCCACTACCCACACATCGCCCCCGACAACGTAGGCCACCTTCCCCAAAAGGAGCGCCGAGGGGGGCGGTTCCCGCTCAAAACGAACCTCCAGCACCCCTCGGCAACCGACCAGCCAGAGCAGGCTCAAAAAAAGCAACCACTGTCGTCGTTTCATCACCTTCGGAAACTGGACACCATATGCTCTAACAAGTGGCGGGTTTCCGCCTCCTCGCCCGGCCAGGCCGTCCAACAGAGGATCCAGTCCTCATAAGGATACCAGAGAAGAGCATATACGTAGGGACCGCCCGTGTTGGGGTCGTCGTTTACTAATCGCTGACGCAGCACCGGCACATCGTTGACCAACCCTTCCTCCTGTTCGGTCACCTCACCGAGCCATCCTACTCCATGCTCGGCGATCCACACCTGCAGGGAAGCTCGCTGGGTGTTGGGGAAAACCTGAAGGCTGACCCAGCGGGTGGATTCTTGTAAGGACGGCGCGTCCATCACCCGGATTCCATCGGAAGGATCGGGCGTCAACGTCATCGTGTACCAGCCGGTGGGGTAGGGGAAGGTGAAACGACCGTCCGGGTCGGTGAACACCTGGCCCATCTCCGGAAGGCCGGGCAGAGCCGTTGGTGTGGGGTAAAGTTCGGCACAATCGGGAAGGGTAGGATTTTGGAAGCAGAGATCCACCGGGATACTGACCCCCTTGGCGATGGGCTGCCACATCCCGTCCACCAGAATCCACTCCGAGTTGGCGAGAAAGTCGGGATCCTGGGCCAAAGCGTAATGCTCCGGCAGGATGTTCACTCCTGGCTGGAGGACGATGGTTGCGCCGTCAATCTCAATAGTGAGGGTTTCAGGAGTAGGCGATGGGATGGCGATAGAGGTCTGGCCACCCTGCGCACAGCCGCCCAGGACTATCCCAAGGGCCAAAAACATTAGAAACCAATAGGAAATCTCTTTTCTCAGCAGCATCGCAATCTCCTCCAAGAGTATAGTATGGAGGACAAGCCGGATAGAAAGCACTTACCGTTTGGCAAACTCCCGGATGGAATCCGGGATCCACCCGTTATTGGTGTAGTGGCTCAACCGCTTGACTACACCATCCCACGGGTCGTTGATTTGATACCCGCCGGGTTGACTACCACTTCCGGATCTCACCACCACAAAGTGAGTGGCGCTGCCCTTAACCAGTTGCACTATGGGCGGCCTGCCGGCAGAAAGCATACTTTGAAGTTTGCTGTAGGAGAAATTCCACGACTTTACCCAGGTGGCTTTATTCTCACTGCAGGAGTTTGCCGCCACGTCCCAGTGAATTGGACAGGCGTAATTCCCCAGGCAGGCATTCAGTTGGCCGGGATTCTTGTTGACCGCACCATAGTACTTGAACACCATTGCCGCCGAAGTCAAAGCACAGCCGGCGGTACCAATAGTTTGGCCACAGGTCTGCATGACGTTGTTCTTCCATGCCGGATCGTTTTGGCTGAAGAGCGGTACATCCAGCAGAATTGGGGCATCTAATGCCGGAACATCGGCCTCAGGCCACTCCTGGAGCTTCTGTGGCATTTCCAGCGGGATAGAGACGCCTGGGGCCAGCGGCACTAATTGGCCACCTGCATCCCCCCACACCGTGCCTTCAGGAGCACCGAGGGAATCCTCCGGATAGAAGAATGGCTCGATCTCCACCTGGACGGTGGTGCCCGGGGCAATGGGCACCAGGGTACCATCTGCTTCTACCCATACGCTCCCCTCGGGGGCGGGGGGAGTAGGGGGCAGCAGAGATCCCCGGACGATTGAACCGGCGACGGCTATGACCAGGAGAGTCAATGCTAAAACAAGAAGCAACCGTTTCATCGTACACCTCCGTACCTTTGGATGGGGACACCCGGCTTGTCCTCCTGGTCATAATGTACACCGCCATTGTTTCAAGCGTATATCGGCTGTGTAACAAGTTGTAACGGTAGAGTTTCTGATGTCTTATCGTTGTCGGAATCTGATCTGCCGAGTCCCCCATCTGCACGGTTGCGGTTCACTGCGTTGATCTGGGAAAGTCGCCCCCGCCCACCGGACTTGTCGCCGGACTGGGGTCTGGCGAACACCGACTAACGGATCGCCGCTGAAACTTCAGGTCGTTTCGGTGACGGTGTGCGTCAAAGGGTCAGGAAGCGACAGGCAGTCGGACGGCGAAGACGGTTCCTTGGTCGGAACGGCTGCGCACTTGGATCTCTCCTCCGTGGCGTTTCACGACTGTATTGGCCAGAGCCAACCCCAAGCCGCTCCCCTCATGTCCCCGGGCATTGGCCCCCCGGTAGAGCTCCTCAAAAATGTGGGGCAGATCGTCCGGGGCGATCCCGCATCCGGTGTCGGCCACCTCAACGACCACGGAATGCCCGTCCTCAAAGGCGCGTATCTCGATCAAGCCGCCAGGAGAGGTGAATTTGATGGCATTGTCCAACAGGTTAAAGAAGACCTGCCATAGAAGGTCGCGGTCGCCGTTCACGGCAGGTAGCGGCCAGGGAGCCCGAGGCAAGAGCAGCTGCACCTGGCGGGCCTGGTAATCGGGATGGGTCTGGCTCGCCTCCACCACTTCCTGCAAAAGCGACGCCACATCCACCGGCAGACGCTCAATCTCCTGCTCCTCCAGTTCCACCAGTTTGCGCAGGCGAGATGTTAGCCGGCTCAGCCGCTCTACCTGGATCAGCATGTCGTCCAGCACCGGTTTAGGTGAACTTTGCGCATCCTGTGATAGATAAGCTAACTGTGCTCGGATGGCAGCGAGGGGATTCTTCAATTCGTGCTCCAGGCGGCGGACGAAGCGACGTCTGGCCAGAGCATACTCGTTTCGGGCCCTCTCCAGGGAGTGTTGAAGGAAACGGCGCACGATGGTATGGCCGACAACGGTCAGAAACAAGCCTATGGCGGCAACCATACTGCCGATCAGAATCCACGTTCCCAGATCGGCCCGGACTTGTAGGCGAAACACCGGATTGGGCAACCATCCTTGTTGGAGCCCGATGGTCACCCCCAACGCGGCCAGGAAAGGGATTCCGATCAAGGCGGTTCCGAGTAGGCGTCGGCGTTTCATATCTACTCTTCCACTGGCTCTACAGCAGCCGAAAAGCGATAACCCACGCCGATGATTGTCTCAATAAAGGTGGGGTGTTCCGGATCATCCTCTATTGCCTGCCGTATCTCGGCGATTCGAACGTCTACTGCTCGTGTCGCAACAGGGTAATCCCACCCCCAAACAGAATCCAGCAGGCGCTCGCGAGAGAGCACTTCACCTGAATGCAGCATCAGGTACTCCAGCAAAGCCCAAGCTTTGGGGGTGAGTTCAAGAGGTTGTACTCCCTTGTACGCTCGCCGGCCTTTTCGATCCGGAATGAGGTCCCCGGAACGCCATCGGGCTGCCGTGCTGAGAGGAGCTCGCCTGGGTCGGTCTCTCCTGCGGCGAAGCACCGCCCGAATGCGGGCCACCAGTTCGTGAGGATCAAACGGCTTGCACAGATAGTCGTCTGCTCCCTCTTCCAAACTCATCACTTTATCCACTTGACTATCCACCTGGGTCAACATAATCACGGGGATCCAGTTCCCGGCGGCCCGCAGTCGGCGGCAGACTTCCCGGCCGTCTAAACCCGGCATCAGCAAGTCGAGGACAAGCAGGTCATAATGTTGCCCAAGGGCTTCCCGTAACGCGGTGTTTCCATCTCGGACGACGGTTACTACAAACCCGGCGCGTTCCAGGATGGGGGCAAGATAGCGAGTGAGAGCTTCTTCATCATCTGCCAACAGGATTCGAGGATCTTCCATGGTATTGATTTTCGTATTGTCATAAGAACACATTTTGGTACAATGGGCGCGTAAGACCGGTGAAAAATGATTCTGGCCATCCGCTTTTGGGCTTGCGGCTTTGCCCCTCCCCGCGGCCGCTTCGCGGCGCGGGGAGGGGGGCAAGGGGGGATGAGGGGGTAAAAACCGCTCTACGCCAGGATTGCTAGAATCATTTGTTAAGCCGCCCTATCGCCAGGGCACGTCGCTGAAACGACGACTCCTTGACCCCAGGGAATCTTGAAAATATCCTTGTGCCTAATGGGGCGTGGGATTACCCTCAAGAATCGCTGGGGCGAAGTAGTAGTTGCGCGCGCACGTTCTCGTGCAAGGTCCAGTTAATGCGATGCGGTTTGTTGTCGGATTGCCGGGTCAGGAATGCAACACCATCAACCATTCGCACAACGATGCAGCATCTATGCGTTGAACCCTCCTGTGCCGTCAGCCGAACACTTCGGGATACTCTGCCAGTTGTTCGCGTAGGTCGCGGTCGTAGCGAATCACAACCACCCGATAGCCCCGGGCGCGCAGCTCGTCCCGCAGGGCTGCGTCTTTGGCCTGCTGGTCCGGTTCATCGTGAACCGGGCCGTCGCAGAACACGCACACATTGGGGGCGTAGAAGAAATCGGGCATACAGGCCGGCTCGGCAATCGCTTTTTGCGCCTCGTCTGGCAGACGATGCCGACCCTCGGCCAACCCATCCAGAAAACGTTGCTCCAGTTCCGAACGGGAGTCGGTGAGTGACCGGAGCCAGGCCAGATGTTCGTCCCACGAGCGGTGTTCAAAACGAGGCAGCGTGGAGCAGGCCGCCAGTTCGAGCAATACCTGCTGGATGCGTCGGCGGTCGATCAGCAGGGCCTCATGTTGATTGTTGAAGCTCAGCAGGCACTCGTAGCATGCGGCGATGCACTCCGGCTTGAGGTCCGTGCCATCGGCGGCAAAGTGGCAGCGCGCCAGCGCCTCCTGGGCCACGGCGGCCAGGGCGTTCGGTTCTTCGACCAGGCGCCGCAACACGCCGCTGCCCCCTTCGCTGGCCTCGTAGAGCAGGATCGCCCGGTGATCCCCCCGCCCGAGGCGCTGGACCTCCAGCTCGGTTTCTTCCAACTGAAACACCTGCTCGAGGCCGCGCTCCAGGGCATAGGCAAGCGTCGCCTCCAGCGACTCGTCGCGCAGCTCAGGCTGCACCAAACGCACCAACAGGATGTTTTGCACCGTGATCACCCCCAGGCGCACATTTTCCACTCGGCGCGGGCGCGTCGCTGTCCGGTTCGTCGGTTCTTCTCCCGAGACCATCTCGCCGCTTTCCAAGTCCACGAGGAACCCAGGATGGTCAGAACCCCGCCAGCCATGATTGACCAGCATCAGGTTCGCGGCCGGCGCATACACCAATCGCAACAGGGGCGTCTGGTCCACGAGCACGTCGGCCTCGACCAGCCGGGCGGCGTCACTGCTGAGGGGCAGTTGGTAAAAGCCCTCCGTCTGGTAGCCGCGCCGGCGCCGCTCCTCCTCGTCGGAGGTGATGCGCTCGCGGCGGCGCACGCGCACGTTGGGCATCTCCAGCACCGTGGCCACCAGGCTGTTCGCGCCGTCGAAGCGGGTGTTGCACACAGGGCACAGGTCCAGATCGGTCTGGCAGAACGCGCCACAGGTATAGCAAAACCGCTTCTGGCTTTTGCGCTCATCCAGACCGCCGGGCGGCGCCTGAAAAGCCATCGCCTCCCACTTGGCGCCCTCGTGGTAGATGATGTTGCCCAAGGCGAACTCGCGAACCGCCAGGAACCGCGGTCGGGAGATGAACTCGCCTTCGCCGCGCGGCACCCAGGCCCGCACCGGCAGCGCCGGGAAGTTGTAGCCCGGCAGGAACCCTTCGCTCGCCAGATAGCGGTAGGGGTAAAAGTCGCCTTCCTCGCGGGCCACATCCACCTGCCGCAGGAGGTTCAACTGGCGGCGCGCCTCCTCCTGTTTGGCCTTGGCGCGGTTTTGCTCCTCCCGCGTGCGGGCGCGGTCTTCTTCGGCCCGAGCCGCATCCCGCTGTCGCGTGGCCGCCCGGTATAGTTCGCGCCAACGGTCGAAGGCTTGGTTGAATGTCTGCGGCGCCTCTTCCAACACCCGTTCGATCCGGGCCTGGTCAAACCAGCGCGAGGCTTGCAGCAGGCCCGCGTCGGCGCGCAGGACCTGGCGCACACGCTCCGCCAGCCGCTTGCGCGTTTCAGGGCTAAGCATAATCTGCGCGGCAGCGTTTTCCCGCAGGGGAAGGTCGCTTTGGGCTGTGTCAATCACCTCTTCGATGGAATTGCCGAGGGGCAGGCGCACCTCCGATAGCCAAAGGGCGTGGATGTGCGCCCGGACGAGGGCTTCGTTGGCCAGGTCCAGGCGTGGCGGCCGCACGCTGCCGGCGACCATCTCGGTCCGCCGCTGAAAGAAGTATTGGTCATGGCTGTTAAGCGCCCCGCAGTAGGTCACGATGAGTCCCGGCTGGCCCTGCCGGCCCGCCCGCCCACTTCTTTGCGCATAGTTGGCCGGCGTGGGGGGCACGTTGCGCAGATGCACCAGTTCCAGGTCGGCAATGTCCACGCCCAGCTCCATGGTGGGCGAGCAGACCAGATACGGCAGGCGGCGGCCTTCCTCAGCGTCCGGCGGCGCCGTGGGACTGAGCCGAAAACGGCGTTCGCGCAGTTCGCGCTCACCGGCTTTGACTACCTGGGCGGTGTGTTCGCGCGCCTCCAGGCCGACCAGCGCGACTGCCTCCTGGCGGTAGAACTCTTGGAAGAACTCGTTTGTCGGTTGGCGCCCGGCCGTGTAGCCCGCTCGCGTGGCGCGGCGCGAGTAGATCGGATCCGGCATAGGCGGCGTGCCATCGCCCAATTCCCACAGCAGACAGGCGGCATCAAGTTGGTAGGATTGATGGTCATCCACCGGGTCGAGGCGCGCAAGAAGCCCCTGGGCAACCAACAAGTCCAGGAATCCATCCAGAAAATTGCCATAGCCCGCCTCATCCAACGCAAGCCGGGCGCGCAAGAATCGGCCCAGCGCGCTGCGCGCGCCCAGACTAAAGCCTTCCTGCGGCCGGGCCGAGCGCCCAAGGCGCACGTACCGTTGTGCCTGGCGCAGTTCGTCTGCACCCGGGTCCAGTCCCCAGAATTCGTTGAGGTGTTGCTCGGCGCGTTTGCGCAGTTGCTGTTGCGCGGTCTCTTGCAAGACGCGGGCGTTGATCGCCATCTTGCGGCGG
>ERZ1685331.126-NODE-126-length-18374-cov-19.322288_pt1 | contig 18374 bp, 13 predicted proteins | sample MGYA00580194_ERZ1685331 | MGnify/ENA primary metagenome ERZ1685331 (study PRJEB41501, sample SAMN08275520) | hot springs metagenome | biome: alkaline hot spring; material: microbial mat | place: Russia: Ush-Beldyr | collected 2015-07 | depth 0.5 m m ...
GGATACTATATTTATTTATAGATTGAAATATTCAGCATGGTCGACGTAATATTACGAAAACGTATTGAGGTGGGCTATGCGTACGGTGGTGAGGAGTGTGGGCATGATCGATAGGAACGTTGGCAGGAGGGGAGGGAGGGGGGATGGAACGGGGGGGGGGGAGGGGGCGGGGGGGGGAAGAAGGGAGGGGGGGGCGGGTGACGGGGCAGGGACGATGGACGCGGGAGCGGATGGCGTAGGGGCACGGCGCCGCCGTGCCCCTACCATGTGATCCCCCACGACCCAAATGATGCCGTGGATATGATTCGGCATCACCACGAATTCATCATCCCACAATTGCACGTATGGCCGGATTTGGGCGGTTTTGAACCATTCGTCGCGCACGATGTCGCCCCACGCATTCAATTGCATGTCGCCGTCCACCACCTCGCCGAACACATGCGCGCGGCAGTGGGTGACGATGGTGACGAAATATGCGCCTGGCTGGGTGTAATCGTACCCCGGCAACCGGATGGATCGGCGGTGGTGGCGAGCAGGATCGTAGGATGGCATGCCACGTCCTCCGTGGGTTGAGAGAGAGGTTCAGTCAACGTTGAGGCGCAACCGGTTGGGGCACGGCAGCGCCGTGCCCGCCAGGATTGCTCCGTACATGATATATACCGGCGATCGTTGCGGTACGTTGCGCAGCCAGTATATCTGCTGGTCTTCTCTACCCCGCCGTAAAGGTGTAGGCGCCCGACGTCAGCCGGTAGACCGCCGTCTCTTCGTCACGCTGCACGGGGGTCACGCCCTCCGCCTCTTCCGCCGGGATACCGCTTTCCCGCACAGGCGTTCCTTCCGGCGCCGGAACATATGCGGTGGCTGTCGTGTTCGGCGGTACGACGATTTCCCACGTAAAGCGGTGATCATCGATGCACCAGACGCTCACGGCGCGCCCGTACATCGTTTCGAGCGCCGCGCGCGCTGCCGTCAGCCCGCCCCCCGGTCGCGGGCGCAGAATCAGATGGCGGTACCCCGGTTGTTCCGGGTCTACGTCGATGCCGGCAACAGTGGCATACAACCATTCGCCGATGGCGCCGTAGGCGTAGTGGTTGAACGAGTTCATGCCAGGGTCCTGGAACCCCCGGTCGTGCGTCCAGCCGTCCCAGCGTTCCCAGATCGTTGTCGCCCCCTGCGTAACCGGGTAGAGCCACGAGGGCCAGGTTCGCTGGAACAGCAGCGCATATGCAAGATCAAGGCGTCCGGCGGCAGTCAGCACATGCGGCAGGTAGGGCGTGCCGACAAATCCGGTCGAGAGATGGGTATCGCGTGCCAGGATGTCGCGCGTCAGCGCATCCGCTGCTGCCGGACGCAACTCAGGCGGCAGCAGGTCGAAGTGCAGCGCCAGGACGTACCCGGTCTGTGTTTCGCCTGCTATGCGCCCCGCACGGGTGACGTAACGCGCGATGAACGCCTCGCGCACGCGCTCGAACAGCCGGCGGTAGCGCAGGGCATCGCGCTGATGTCCAAGGATCGCCGCGATGCGGCTCATCAGTCGGGCGCAGTGCGCAAAGAACGCCGTGCCGATCAGGTCTTTGGCAGTGCCGCCGTCGGTCCTGCCGCTCCCATCGAGCGCCAGCCAGTCGCCAAAGCCGCGGAAGCCGGGATAATCCTCGTAACAGCGGATGAAGTCGCGGCTGCTCCGCTCAAGGTATTCGATAAACCGCTGCATCGAGGGGTAGTGCGTTTCGAGCAGGCGCGCGTCACCATAACACAGATAGATCGTCCAGGGACAGATGATCCCCGCATCCGCCCATGCCGGTCCGCCGTCGGTCAATCCGCTGATGCCTGCCAGCGGCGCCACCGGCGGGTATGCGCCTTCAGGACTCTGTGCGTCTTCCAGGTCTTGCGCCCATTTCGTGAAGAATGGCGCGACATTCATGTTGAACGCTGCGGTGCGGACGAACACCTGCGCGTCGCCGGTCCATCCCAGGCGCTCGTCGCGCTGCGGGCAGTCGGTCGGGACTTCGAGGAAGTTGCCTTTCTGACCCCATACAATGTTGTGCTGCAACTGGTTGATCAGCGGATCGGAACAACTGAACTCACCGGTCGGCAGCGTAGCGGAATGCACGACGATGCCGGTTACAGCGTCGATGTCGGGGGTTCCGGGATAGCCCGAAAGTTCGACATACCGGAAGCCATGGAACGTAAAGCGCGGTTCCCAGGTTTCTTCTCCCTCGCCGCGCAGGGTATAGTGGTCGGTTGCGCGCGCACTGCGCAGATTAGCGGTGTAGATTGTGCCGTCCGGATGGAGCGCTTCGGCATAACGGATCGTCACCGTCGTTCCTGCCGGACCCTGCGCGCGCAGTCGGCCCCATCCCACCATGTTCTGTCCCAGATCAAAGACCCACCGCGTCGCCTGGTGCGAGCGGAAGGCGGTTGGCGGCTTTATTGGATGGAGTTCTTCGTGTCGCTGGACCGTCGGACCGCGCGTGGCGACCAGGGCGATGTCAGGAGCAGTGAAGAGTTCCACCGGTTGCCACGAGGCATCGTCAAAACCGGGCATGTTCCAGCCGGGAATCTCGAGTCTGGCGTCATAACTCTCGCCGTGCAGCATGTCACTTTCCAGAATGGGACCGAAAGCGTGACGCCAGGAGCGGTTGCTGACGATCGTCTGCGTGCTGCCGTCGGTATACGTGATCATGAGTTGCGCCAGCAGTTTCGGGCGGTCGCCGTAGTTCTGGCGCCCCGCCCATGCCACATGCCCACAGTACCAGCCATCGCCCAGAATGACGCCGATCGCATTTTCGCCTTCGCGCAGGAAATCTGTGACGTCGTAAACCTGGTACTGCACCCGCCGACGGTAGTCGGTCCAACCTGGCGTGAAGAAGTCCTGTCCGACACGTCTTCCATTGAGCGTGCATTCGTAAAGCCCAAGTGCCGTGATATACAGGCGCGCCTGCATCACCGGCGCGTCGAGCGTGAACGAGCGGCGCAGGAATGGCGCCGGAATTGTCGTCCAGCGTCCGCCGACGAGCGCAGCGCCGATCCACGATGCCGACCAATCCGAACGGCGCAGCAGCCCCATCTCCCACCAGGCGACCGGGCTGACGGCGACGTTGCCGTGTTCGTCCCACACCTGCACCCGCCAGAAGACACGCTGGCGTGAGCGGAGGCGTCCGCCATTGTAGACCACGTGGATCGATTGGTCGGACTCGACGCGGCCACTGTCCCAGATCAGACTCTTTTCCGCCACGACATCATCGGCGGATGGCGCCGCCACGATGCGGTATGCCGTCTGCCGCGCCCCGCGCCGGTCGCTGAACATCTGCCAGTTCAAGCGCGGGCGAGGCGTGTCGATCCCCAGCGGATTTTCCTGGTACTCGCAGCGCAGGTGTCCGACGGTGAGTGTTGTCATGTCTCCCTCGTATCATACTTCTGCTGCGCGAGCGCGCGCGCAATCGGCGCCAGTTGGCGCCACCACTGCTCCTTTGGTCGGCGGTGTGTGGCATCGACCATGTGCGGCAGTTCACCCAGGTCGAAAATCCGCACTCTGCCATTGATGAAGCCAATGAATGCTGCGGCTGCCGTACCGCGATCCAACTCCTCAGTCAGAAAACGGATGCAGCGCGCTGCAAGGCGCGTCGCCTGGATCCGATCAAATGGCGATGGACTGCCACCCTGTTGCAAATGGCCCAGGACCGCGCGGCGGACATCGAATAACCCTTTCCCTTCTTCCTCGAAGAGCGCACAGATCACATCGGTGGTGTAGAGACGGTTGGCGTACTCATTGCGAATCACCAGACTGAGGCGCTTGCCGGCGCGAAAGCCCTCGATCATCGTCTGAATATCAGCGCGCAGGTCGTCGAGCGTGACGCCCTCCTCGTGCAGATACACCCGTTCCGCCCCCGATGCCAGTCCGCTCATAAGCGCCAGATAGCCGCAGTAGCGCCCCATCACCTCAACGACGAAGGTGCGTCGCACCGCCACTGCCGATTGCTTGATGCGGTCGAGCGCCTCGACGATGGCATTCAGCGCAGTGTCGGCGCCGATGCTCAACTCGGAGCCGGGCAGGTCGTTGTTAATCGAAGCAGGCAGGCAGATGATCGGAATATTGAACGGTTCATACGTATCGCGCTCGTGGTACAGGCGATGCGCCGCCTGATAGCCGTTCCATCCGCCAATGATCAGCAACCCGTCGATACTATGCCTGGTCAACGCGTGCGCAACGGCGGCAAGATCGTCGTCGGAAGGGACACGCCGGCTGGTGCCGAGTTCCGCGCCCCCTATTGGTCCCCAACCATCCACCGTCTGCCACTCGCACTCGCTGACATGACCGGCAATGAGACCATCGAAGCCGTTACGCACCACCAGCATGGTATGCCCCTGGTCAAGACCGAGGCGCACGGCGGCGCGCACTGCGGTATTCATGCCGGGCGCAGGTCCGCCAGCGTGCAACAGCGCGATCCGCCGCCGGCGCGGGCGCGTCACGCTTGGTAGAGCGCTGGCGAGCGCCTGGAACGTCTGGAACATCTCGGTGAAACTGCCGCCGCGCAGATCCATTGCGCGCTGATAGTCGCCAGCGTTGATCGCAACAGCAACCTGCTGCGTCTGTTCGACGCAGTACATGAGCGGCTGGCGCGTGATGCGATTGTAGCGCATGCCGATCAACTGCGGTTCGCTCGCGGGCGTGGCGCTCAACAGTTCTTCTACCGCAGCGTACCCGACGAGCGTACTCATCCAGCGGTCGAAGGCGCTCGGCGTACCGCCGCGTTGCACATGCCCCAGGATCGTCACGCGCGCGTCTTCTTTCAGCCGCTCCTCCAGTACACGCCGCACATAGTCCGATGTGATCGGGTTTCCCTTCCGGTCGCGCGCACCTTCCGCGACGACCACGATGCTCTCGCGGCGCCCTGCTGCGCGTCCATCGCGCAGCAGGGCGCACATACGCTCCTCCCATTCCGGCTCAGGTGGATTTTCCGGGATAATCACGTAGTCGGCGCCGCCAGCGATCGCGCCCATCAGCGCCAGGTAGCCGCAGTGGCGTCCCATGACCTCGACGACGAACGCGCGCTGATGACTGGCTGCCGTGCTGACGAGCGCATCGATGGCGGCAGTGATCCGGTGCAGTGCCGAATCCGCGCCAATGGTCATGTCGGTGCCATAAAAATCGTTGTCGATCGAGCCAACCAGCCCGACCAGCGCCAGGAACGGGTACTGTGCTGCCGTTTCGCGCGGCAGCCTGCCGGTTTCGACCAGTTCCGCCAGCAGACTGGTCCACTCGCGGCGGAAGGTGTCGGCGCCGGTCAGGCTCCCATCGCCGCCGATGACCACCAGGCGGTTGATTCCGTGCTCGATCAGATTGATGGCAGCCTGCAGGCGCCCTTCGCGGGTGCGAAACTCGGGGCTGCGCGCTGTGCCGATGATCGTTCCGCCGCGATGCATGATCCCGCCAACATCGTCCCAATTGAGCGGACGGATGCGATTGCCGCCCTCCACCATACCGCGGTATCCTTCGTAAATCGCATACACCGGCACGCCGCGACTCAGGGCGGTGCGCACGACCGCGCGCAGCGCGGCATTCATGCCCTGCGCATCACCACCGCTGGTCAGCACGCCGATGCCGTTTGGCTGCGTCATACGATCGCTCCTTCCATCGCTGTGCGCGTCGGGGCATCTGAAAGTCTCCCGCACGCTCTCCCCCCCGCCGCGTATGATACCAGCCTTTTGACGTTGCGCGACTCGGAACCTTAGCGGACGACTCTTTACTGCACAGACACGTGGGGTGTGCTATGATGGGAGGCAAGGAATGGAACGCATGTCCACTGTCTGGAGTCTTCTCCGCACGCATCTTCAGGCAAGGTGCAGTGGATCGAATCGCTTTCAAATAAGTCACATACAGGCGCGAAGGCGCGTGGAGATACAAAACGCGCCACCGCGTAAGTCCTGTCAATTAAGGGGCTGGCAGTATGTCTCGTATCGACGATGATCGAGAGGAGTAGAGCAATGGCGCCAATTCTTGTGATGGGTTTGGGGAATGTGATCCTGCGCGATGAAGGGCTGGGTGTACGCGCGTTGCAGCGCCTGACGGAACGCTACGCGCTGCCTGATGACGTCGAAGTGATCGACGCCGGTGCGCTTGGATTGTCGTTGCTCGCCTTTCTCGATGGCGTCGAGGACGTACTGATCATCGACGCCGTTCACAGCGGGGGGCGATCAGGAACGCTTGTTCGGCTCGAAGGGGAAGAGATCGCGCGCGCCGAAGCCATGCACCTGTTGCCGCAGGATGTCCGCCTGCGCGAACTGATCGCCCTGCACGGGATGGAAGGTTCGTCGCCGCAGCGGATGGTGCTCTGGGGAATGGCGCCGGAAACCTCTGAACCAGGGCTGGAGTTGACGCCTGAGTGCGAAGCACGGCTCGACGCGCTGGTCGATGCCGTTGTGCAGGAACTCCGCTCGTGGGGGGTCGATGTGCAACCGCTCCAGGAATGTCGAACCGGTTAGGAGAACGGCGCTGCCGGTTTCATCCAGTCGGGCGGCGGTCCGCCGTTGCAGATTGCCAGCAGCTCATCGATCGACGCATCGACCGAGATGGCGCCTGCCAGCACTGGTTCGCGGTAGCGCGCCACCCAGGTGTAAATGCGGGGCCAGCCGGTGCGAAACTCATCATACACCAGCCGCGCCACCGGTCCGCTTGTTTCGAGGTACCCCGTTGCAATGAAATCATAATCGGCGCGTTCACGGTCGTAGGGCGTCCGTACAATCTCAGCGCGCCATGCGCCGTTGCGCCACTCCATCCGCCCGTAACAGGCGCGTGTGTCGCCGTCGAACGGCAGCCCCACCGAACCGACATTGACCACCAGCGTCGAGTCGAGTCGTCGGATGAGCGGGCGATGGGTGTGCCCGACAACGATGAGCGGGCATGGCGGGGCGATCTGCTCGCGCAGTTCATCGTCGGGCGTCGTCGCCAGCACATTGTCGCGGTTGTGACGCATCGAAGCGTGCACAATGCGCGCCTCGCCTCCAGCCGGATCGTGCAGGCGCGCGATCTCCGGCATCTTTTCGAGCGCCGCAACCGCCGCACCAAGTTGATTCGCTGTCCAGCGCACATTGGACCGAACTGCGCCCTCGATGCCGGGACGGTCGGTCGGGTCGTAGACCACGGAGATGACATAATCTTCGTGGTTGCCACGGATCAGACGCCAGCCGCTATCGGCGGCGCGCTCCTGCACAAAACGCAGGCACGCCAGCGACGAGGGTCCGCGATTGACAATATCTCCGCCAACCACGATGGCGTTGGGATGCCAGGCGTCAATATCGGCAGCAACGGCTTCGAGTGCGGGGAAATTCCCGTGAATGTCGGCAAGAACGGCAAGTTTCATAGGTTCTGTGGCAGCTCCGTTAAGGCATCCTCTGTATAGTACCATGATTGAGCGTTGCAGGTAGGGGCGCGGCGATGGCGCGCCCGGCGGCGGTGGCGCACCCGGCAATGGCGCACCCGGCGGCGATGGCGCGCCCTGTGGCGATGGCACGCCCGGCGGCGATGGCAGGAACAGGTAGGGGCGCGGCGATGGCGCGCCCGGGGGCGATGGCGCACCCGGCGGCGATGGCAGGAACAGGTAGGGGCGCGGCGATGGCGCGCCCATATGCGTAATTGGCGCAAGCAGGTGTGAAGGTTGTAGGTTGCAGGCAGGGATAGAGGTGTCGCACCGCAACGCCCGGTCGTGTCGTCGAGGCGTCGCACCGCAACGCCCATGAACACAATGCGCGTCCCTACCCTACCCGAATTCGCGTCCCGGCGCAGGTCTGCACATAGGCGTCCGGCAGTGCGCGCGCAATCGCATGCTGCGCCTTCCAGCCGGTGCAATGCCCTGGCAGCACCATCTTCGGCGCCATATCGACCAACGCTGCGACGGTGTCGGGAATGATCGGCTCGAACACTTTTCCTGACAGATGCAGTCCGCCGATGACGCCGTAGATGGTGGAGATGCCGGTCAGTTTGCGGGTATAATGAAGAATGTTGACAATCCCGGAGTGGCTGCACGCCGAGAGCACGACCAGCCCCTGATTGCGCACATGCACCACCAGCGCCTGGTCGTCCCACAGCCATGGGTCCGGCTCCCACGCGCCATCGGCGGTTCGGGCGAAGTGTCCCGGCATTCCTTTCTCGAATGGCGTCACACGCTCCACCTGCCCCGTCACCAGCACCTGATTATCGATCAGGAGTGATGGATCGCGGCGTTCCACCAACGTGATCCCCTCGCGTTCGAGATCGGCGCGGTTTGGCGCCGGCAGATGGAGTTCGTTCCCGCCGGGAAACACCGCCTTGCGGTCGCGCCAGGCGTCGGGATGGAGAATGAGCGGCAATCGCCGGGGACCGAGGCGCGCCAGCAGACCTGCCAGGCCGCCATGGTGGTCGGTGTGCCCATGCGACAGCACGATGGCGCGGAGATCGGCAGGGTCGACACCCAGCACATCCATGTTGTGGATCAGCGTGTCGCGCCCCATGCCAGCATCGTACAGGATCGAGGTTCGCTGTCCCTGGTGTTCGACTGTCACCAGCACTGAGAACCCGTGTTCTGCCAGAAGCGGCGCCTGCTCGAAACTCTCCCAGCGCAACGGCGCACGTTGCACATGCGGCGTACTCGCAAGGAGCGCATCCATCACATTATCGACCAGAATGGTGATCTCGACAGCATCGACGGGTTGCAGTTCGACCGAGTGGGCGTCCATGCCACATCCTCCTTCCCGACGAATGAACAACCTGCCGGACTCAGCGAAGGCGCCATGGTTGAAGCAGACAGCAGATGAAGTGGCGGGCGCTGGTGGCACAATTATACGCAGGTGTGGCAGACACGCGCAAGCAAGTCAGAGCAAGAATTGTCGTACCGCAGCCCGATGCTGTGGGCGGAAGCTCTTGCTCAGGTCAGGCAAACCCCTGCGGGGCTTTCTGAGCACGGTGGTGCGATTACTCACGTCGCCGGGCGCTCAGGCAAGCCCCTCCAGGACTTGCACGTTCCCGGCGAGGACTTGATCCCGCAGCAACGCAGCGTTTCCCGCCAATTCACGATCGCACCTGACGGGCAAGTGACAGTTGACGTTTGGCGCACATCAGGTTATAATCCTACAACTCTTGGATACGCCGCCTGAAGGTATAACATATCTCCGCGCAAGAGTATCAGAATCAGACTTGTGACCGATCACAGTTTCGTTGCTTTCTATTGCCGCCTTCAACAGCGTTGTCGGTCGGTCGGCGTCGCTGAAGCCTGCTGTCCATTGTTGCTGTTGTAGCGCCCGGCATGATGAGCCTCTGGACGAACAGAGGCAGCGTACGATTGTTTCCTTTCCTGCGCGTCTTGTGCGAGACCGCGAAATCCGTTGTCCGATGCTGGATAGGAAAGGGAACACCATGACCACCAAACTCTCACGACGCAGGTTTCTCAAGGTTGCTGCCGCAGGCGCGGGCGGCATCGGTGCAGCAGCGCTGCTGGCGGCATGTGGCGGCGCTGCGCCACAGGGCGGGCAGCCAACGGGCGGGCAGGCGCAACCCGCTGCTCCAGTTCAGGGTGATGCGGTTGTCACCGAGATCACGTTTTGGTGGTGGGATCAGGTCGGCGAAGTCTGGAAAGAGCCATTTGAGAAGGCGCACCCCAACATCAAACTCAACTTCGTCAATACCCCTTTCGCCGATGCGCACGACAAACTGCTGACCTCTTTCGCCGCCGGGAGCGGCGCGCCCGACGTCGCCTCGATCGAAATTGGTCGCGTCGGCAATTTCACCGCCAAGGGCGGTCTTGCCGACCTGCTGGCGCCGCCGTTCGATGCGGGCAGTCTGAAGAACGACATGGTCGCCTACAAGTGGACGCAAGGCTCCACCGCTGATGGACGCCTCGTCTGTATGCCGTGGGATATTGGTCCGGCAGGCGTCTGGTATCGCACCGATATTTTCGAGGCGCTTGGGCTGCCAACCGATCCGGAAGCAGTCGAGGAGTTGATCGGCGGTCCCAACCGCACGTGGGATGACTTCTTTGCGTTTGCCAGGCAACTGAAGGAGAAGAGCGGCGGCAAAACGTCGCTCTTCGCCGATGCCGGCACCGACATCTATGGCGCCGTCTATCGCCAGCAGGGTGAAGGGTACGCTGATGGCAACAAAGTGCTGATCGAGGAAAAAGCCACCCGTCCCTTCCAGCTAGCGGCGCGTGCGCGTAAAGACGGAATAGATGCCAATATTCCCTGGTGGGGCGCCGAGTGGCAGACCGGCTTGAAAGATAATGCATTTGCCGGGATGGTCATCGCCTGCTGGATGCAGGGCGGGTTGACGCGCGAGCAACCCGATCTGGTGGGCAAATGGCGCGTGGTGCGCGCTCCCGAAGCCAACTACAACTGGGGCGGATCGTTCATGGCGATCCCAGAGCAGAGTAAGAACAAGGAGGCTGCCTGGACGTTCGTCAAATGGGCATGCGCAACGGCGGAAGGGCAGAATATTTTGTTCAAGGCGTCTGGCGTCTTTCCGGCGTATAAGCCCGCGTGGCAGGATCCGCTGTACGACGAGCCGGTGCCGTTCTTCGGCGGTCAGCGCGCCTATCGCCTTTGGACGGAAATCGGCGACAACATCAAGGCGATTTTCCGCACGCCGAACGATCTCCAGCTCGATGACATCGTCGGCGCGGAATTGACCAGAGTGTTGCAGGAAGGGAAAGATCCGGTCCAGGCAGCGAAGGACGCCGAGGCAGAGGCGATTCGACGCATTCCCGATATGCAAGCCTGATGCTTTTCCCGCCGTCTGTCGTATCCGGTCCCAGCAGACCCCGAAGATCGTCGTGGTCTTCGGGGTCTTCCAGGAGGCGCCGTGGCTACCACATCTGTGTCTGTCGAACAGCAGCGCGCAGCCGATCGCGGATCCACACTGCGCGAGGTGAAACGTAACTTCTGGGCGTATATCTTTATCTCGCCCTTCTACATCCTCTATGCCATCTTTGGCATGTTCCCTCTGCTGTATGGCGTGTGGCTAAGTTTCTTCAAGTGGGATGGCATCTCGCCGATGCAGTGGATCGGTCTGCGTAACTATACACGCCTGTTTGCCGATGATATCTGGTGGTATGCGGTTTATAACACGATCTGGCTGTTCTTTGGCGCAACGGTGCCGCAGTTGACGATTGCTCTGGTTCTGGCGTTTATCATCAACAGTAACTATATCCGCGGCAAGGATATCTATCGCGCAGCATTCTTCTCGCCGTTCGTTGCGTCTTCGGTGGCGATCAGCATCGTATTCCTGTCGATCTTTGGCGCACGGTACGGTTTGCTCAACTATGCGCTCAGTTTCGTCGGTCTCGGTCCGATCCGCTGGCTCGAAGACGCAGCGTGGATTAAACCCTCTATTGCAATGGTGATCATCTGGCAGTGGACAGGGTATAGCATGATTATTTTCCTCGCCAGTCTCCAGTCGATCAACGCAGAATTGCACGAAGCGGCAAAAGTCGATGGCGCACGCACGCGCGATGTTTTCTGGCATATTACGATGCCATTGATGCGACCGGTGATTCTCTTTCAGGTCATTCTCTCGATCATCGGCGCCATGCAGAATTTCGATATACCAGTCATGCTGGCGGGCGGCACGCAATCGTCGTCTCCGGGAGGCACTGACCGCGCCGGGTTGGTGGCGATGGTTCAGTTGTACTGGACGGCGTTCAAGTATGGTGATTTTGGCTATGCTGCGGCAATGGCGCTGATCCTCTTCTTCCTGATCCTGATCTTCAGCGTCATGTATAACCGCTGGCAGGGTCGCAACCCGACGGATTGAAGGAGCGCAGTATGGCAACCACAACACAAAGTCGTGCAACTGTCCGATCTGCCCGGCGGCGCAGTCAGCGCGATCAACTGATGGGACCGTTCGGCATGGCGGCGCTCTACGTTGTGTTGACGCTCGGCGCGCTCGTGACGGCGTTTCCCTTCTACTTCATGCTGGTCGGTTCGACGCTGCGCAGCGCCGATATTCTGCGCGTTCCGCCGCCGCTCTGGTTCGGCAACGCCTTCTGGAAGAATTATGAGGAGTTGCTGGCGGCGCTGCCGTTCTGGAATGCGCTCTGGAACAGTGTGGCGATCGCAACGATCCATACGGCGCTGGTCCTCTTCTTCTGCTCGCTCGGCGGGTATGGCTTCGCCAAATTCCGCTTCCCTGGCCGTAATGCGCTGTTCGGCTTTCTTCTGGCGACGCTGATGGTGCCTGGCGTGCTCGGTCTGATCCCGTCGTTCGTCATTATGCGCACGCTCGGCTGGATCGATACCTGGAATCCGCTCATCATCCCAGGGATCGCCAATGCCTTCGGCATCTTCTGGATGCGTCAGTATGTCGCTCAGGCGATCCCCGACGATCTGATCGATGCGGCGCGCATCGATGGTGCGCATGAGTTTCGTATCTACTGGAATATCGTCGTGCCGGTCATTGTGCCTGCGCTGGCGGCGCTCGCTATTCTGACCTTTCTCGGCAAGTGGAATGAGTTTCAGTTCCCGCTGCTTATTCTCAAGCAGGAGGAGAAGTATACATTGCCGGTTGCGCTCAGTACGCTGCGCTCGTTGCGTGGGACCGAGATCGGGGTCCAGATTCTGGGCGCCGCCGGAGCGATCGTGCCGATTTTGACCGTCTTCATTCTGGCGTCGCGCCAGTTTATGTCGGGTCTGACGGCTGGCGCAGTCAAGGGAACATGACAGCGGTATGGCGCGCGAAGCATGCAGGGCGCGCCTGCGCGCCTCCACGCTCAGACGACGTTTGGGTGCACTGGTATTGGGCGGTGTCGCACTGCTGGTTGCGGGTTGCGCCATCGCGTCGGACGCTCCTGCCACAGCCTCCCTTCCCCGGCGCGTCGTTGCTGCACAGGTCGAGGCTATGCCGTTGCGCACCTCTCATGAACCGTGCGGTTCGTTTGTGGCGCGCGATCTGCCGCATATCACCCGCGCCGCCACACGCATCCCGGCGCTGTACGATAGCAATGGCGCAGGTCTTGCCGTCGGCGACCTGGATGGCGACGGTGATCAGGACATTGTCCTGGCAAATCTGGCAGGTGCGAATACGCTGCTCTGGAACGAGGGCGCGCTTCGCTTCCGCGCTGAACCGCTCGGCAACGGACGCATCCGCGGGTTGGCAATCGTCGATGTCGATGGTGACGGATTGCTCGATATCGTCGGAACCCGTCAATTCGATAAACCGGTCTGGTGGCGCAATACCGGCGTGGATGACGCTGACCGCTTCGTGGAACTGACGCTGCCCGATGTGCATAACTGGTTCTATGCCCAGACCTGGGCGGATCTCGAGGGCGATGGCGATCTCGACCTGATCGTCGCTTCTTATGATGCAGAGATCCAGAAGCAGCAGGGATTGATCTTTCAGTACCGCGGCGGCGGGGTTGGCGTGTTCGTGTATGAACGTCGCGGGGACGGCTACATCTCGCATCGCCTGACGGATCAGGCCGACGCGCTGGCAATTGCGCTGCCCGACCTGAATGGCGACGGTCGCCGTGATGTCTGGGTCGCCAACGATTTTAATCGCCTGGATGATGTTTGGGTCCAGGGCGCCGCTATCGACGAGTGGACGCGATTCACGCTGCCGGAACGGATCAGCGAAAATCCGATGAGCCTCGATCTCGGCGATATCGATAACGATGGCGTGGCAGAGTTGTTTGCCACCGATATGAAACCGGTGCGCAAGGACGAAGCGACGATGGCGCGCTGGCTCCCGGCAATGCGGCGCCTGACGAAACCGCTGACAAGCGCCGATCCACAGTATGCCGAGAATATGCTGCTGGTGCACAGCGCCGCTGGACGCTGGCGAAACGAGGCGTATGAGCGCCGGATCGACTCAACCGGCTGGAGCTGGTCAGGTGTGTTTGGCGATCTCGACCGCGATGGATGGCTCGATCTCTACGTGGTCAACGGAATGATCGCAGCCGGGCTGCTCGATTACCTGCCCGGCAACGAACTGGTCGAAGAAAATGTCGCTCTGCGCAATGCGGGCAACGGTCGCTTCGTGGCAGCGCCGGAGTGGGGGCTTGGCGCACAGCGCAGCGGGCGTGGCATGGCGATGGTCGATCTCGACGGTGATGGCGATCTCGATATTGTGGTCAACAACCTGATGACCCCGGCGCAACTGTTCGAGAACCGGCTGTGCGGCGGCGCGAGTCTTCTGGTTGATCTGCGGATGCCAGAGAGCGCAAATACCCACGCGCTTGGCGCAGAATTGTCGCTCGTCACCGACCGTGGGCGAATGACGCGCGATGTGCGCCCGACAGCCGGGTATCTGTCGGGAACGGCGGCGCAGGTGCATTTCGGCTTCCCTGCTGACGCCGTGCTGGAACGGATCGAGGTGCGCTGGCCCGACGGCCTGGTCTCGGTGATCGAGGCGCCGCCGCGCCAGCATCGGCTGCTGATTGTTCGCACATGATCGAACCGGCGTATGCAACCCATGATTCACATACCGGCGCGGCGCTGTCCGCCACTGGTTGACCTCATCCATCTGCGGTCGCAGACCGCACTATTTGTGACGTTGTTGCTCGTCAGCAGCGCGGGAAGCGTTCTTGCGGTGACGCAGGCGCGCGTGCCGCTGTGGCAGGCGACGGCTGGCGCGCTCCTCGTGCTCCTGCCGCCGTTCGTGCGGAAATGGCGCGAAGACGCCAGGCGCTACGGCGGAGCGGCAATGGCGCTCAGCATGCTCCTGGCATTCCAGGGGTTTCACACCATCGAACACATCGTTCAGTGGATACAGTACCACATCCTGCGCTGGCCCTCGTTTCTCTCGAATGGATTGCTGTCAGCCGCCAATTCGGAGTGGGTCCATTTTGTGTGGAACTGGGGGTTTCTTGCTGTCTGCATCTTCCTGGTGTGCGCGGGGATGCGCGGATGGTGGGGCTGGCTGTTGCTGGCAGTGGCGACCTTTCACACACTGGAACACACGTATCTGATGTGGCGCTTTCAGGTGACGCTGCGCGAACTTGGCACGCTGGGCGTCACCGATCTACAGCCGCAGGGACTCCCCGGCTTTTTCGGGCGCGATGGTTGGCTGGCGACGGCGGACATCACGCAGAACACGTTTCTGTGCCGTTTGCCTGGCTTTGCGACTGCACCCCGGATCGATGTCCATTTCTGGTGGAATGTGAGCGAAATGGCGTTGCTGCTGCCAGCCGCGAATGACTTCATGCGTCGCCTGAACGCAGCGCAGGATGTGGCATAATAGCCGCGCATGCGGGGCGAAATCGCTCTGCGCAGGAAAAGCGAGGTTCTCAAATGCCGCCAAAAATCGTCTTCATTGGCGCCGGCAGCACGGTGTTCGCCAAAAATCTGATGGGTGACATCCTGAGCTTTCCCGAACTTGCCGACGCAACCCTGACGCTGTTCGACATCGACCCGGAGCGCCTGCGCACATCGGAAGTCGTGGCGCACAAAGTCGCCGCTGCGCTCGACGCGCGCCCGACAATCGAAGCGACGACCGACCGCCGCCGCGCGCTCAATGGCGCCGATTACGCAATCTGTATGATCCAGGTGGGTGGTTATAAGCCGTGTACAGTGACCGACTTCGAGATACCCAAGAAATACGGCTTGCGCCAGACGATCGCCGACACGCTGGGGGTCGGCGGGATTATGCGCGGGTTGCGCACCATTCCAGTGCTGCTCTCGATCTGCCGCGATATGGAAGAGGTGTGTCCCGATGTGACGTTCTTGCAGTATGTCAATCCGATGGCAATCAACTGCTGGGCGATCAGTCGCGCCAGCACGATCAGGACGGTCGGGTTGTGCCATAGTGTGCAGGGCACCGCCGAGCAACTGGCGCACGACATTGGCGTGCCGTTGGAGGAGATTAACTACGTTTGCGCCGGTATCAACCATATGGCGTTCTACCTGCGCTTCGAGCGCTATGGTGAAGACCTTTACCCGCGCATCCGCAAAGTCTACGACGAAGGGCGCGCGCCGGCGTGGAACCGGGTGCGCTATGAGGTGTTCCGTCGTCTGGGCTATTTCGTGACCGAGTCGAGCGAGCACTTTAGCGAATACGTGCCCTGGTTCATCAAACGCGACCGGCCCGATCTGATCGAGCGGTTCAATATTCCGCTGGATGAGTACATCCGTCGTTGTGAAGTGCAACTCGCAGGCTGGGAGTTCGTGCAGTACAAACTCGACCATCCAGAGATAACCGGTTCTGATCTGCGCGCCGCCATGCGTGAACGTTCCAGCGCCAACCCGTACCTGACAGACGAGTTCATCGAATACGTCGTCAACGCTGCCGAAGACCTTGAGGTGGGCAGGGTCGAGCGCAGCCACGAGTATGGTTCGCTGATCATCCACAGCCTGGAAACCGGTCAGCCGCGCGTGATCTACGGGAATGTGCCCAACCGCAGTCTGATCGACAATCTCCCGCAGGGGTGCTGCGTCGAAGTTCCATGTCTGGTGGACAAAAACGGCATCCAGCCGACGAAGATCGGTGCATTGCCGCCCCACCTTGCTGCGCTTATGCAGACGAATATCAACGTGCAGGCGCTGACCGTCGAAGCGGCGCTGACCGGCAAACGCGAGCATATTTACCACGCGGCGATGCTCGACCCGCATACCGCTGCTGAACTCGACCTGGATCAGATCTGGGCGCTGGTGGATGACCTGATCGCGGCGCATGGCGACTGGTTGCCGGAGTATCGGTAGAACCTGGTGAGCCTGCACGAAAGCGTGAAGGCGCAAAGGTTCTACAGGTGCGACTCGGTTGTCTCCATCCTGTGCTCTTCCAGTGGGAGCCTTAATTCCTGATTAACTTAACAGTTAACCGTGTGTTATCGATCTGTAACGTCGAGGGGATCGGAGCGCAACTCTCTTTTTAACGCGATGCGTTATACCATAAGCGAACCGGGGTGCCAGCCATTGGGCAGGCATAGGAAGTCGGAAAGGCTTCCAGGGGGATCATTGGATCCCCTGGCCCGGTTAAGATATACCCCGTGGGTCCTGATAACACGAAGTGATGCGGTTCCTTAACCGCATTACTTCGTGTTTTTTATGGAGATTCGATAGTGGCGTTCCGGCAGCGCGCGCAGGCGCCCGGCAGCCTGTTCGGGCGTGATGTCGCGCTGCGCCTCGGCAAGCAGTTCGAAACCGACCATGAATTTCCTCACCGTCGCCGAACGCAGGAGCGGCGGGTAGGCGTGCGCGTGGAGATGCCATGCCGGGTGTGGTGCGCCATCGGTGGGGCGCTGATGAAAACCGAGCGAGTAGGGGAATGAGACCCGGAAAAGGTTATCGTAGCGCGTGGTGAGGCGCTTGAGAATATCCGCCAGCCCCACGCGCTCATCTGCCGTCAGATCGCTGATAGCGCCGACGTGGCGACGGCTGATGATCATTGTCTCGAAGGGCCAGACCGCCCAGAACGGAACCAGCGCAACGAAGTGGTCATTGAGGCAGACCAGACGCTCTGCGCGTTCGAGTTCGAGCGCCAGGTAATCCGCCAGCAACGAACGTCCGGTTGCCGCCAGGTAGTCGCGTTGTGCGGCGTCCTCGCGCATAATCGTGAGCGGCAGGCGCTCGGTGGCCCAGATCTGGCCGTGGGGATGCGGGTTGCTTGCGCCCATCATCGCCCCGCGATTCTCGAAGATCTGGACATATCCGATATGGGGTAACGCCCCAATCGCTTCATACTCCTGCGCCCACACCTCGACCACGCGCGCAAGGTCCGACACATCCATCTCCGGCAGCGTCAGATCGTGGCGCGGCGAGAAGCAGACGACACGGCAGACGCCACGCTCGCTGCGGGCGTAGAGGAGCGGCGGCGCAGCATCATCGGGCGATCCGGCGCTCGAAGCGTACTCGCCAGACGGAATATCCGGCAGCAGCGCCGAAAAATCGTTGGTGAACACGAATGTGTACTCGTAGTGCGGGTTGACTTCGCCATTCGCTCTCACGTTGCCGGGGCAGAGGTAACACGTCGGATCATAGACGGGGCGCTGCTCCGGCGGCGATTGCTCGACCTGCCCTTGCCAGGGGCGTCTGGTGCGGTGCGGCGAAACCAGCACCCACTCGCGCGTCAGCGGGTTGTATCGCCGATGCGGGTGATCGGTGAGCGAGAACACAGGCGCCTCCTGCGGGCGGTCATGCGAAACCATGCGCATGATAATCGAAAATCGTCACGGCTGAATTGTCGGATAGATCAAGATGCCCCCCCCTGCACCCCCCCTTACACCCCTCACCACCCCCCCCCCCCACCCCCCCCACCCCCCCCCCCTCGTGCGCACGTCCGCGCACTCTGTGCTCTGTACACGGAGTCCCCGGCGGTGGTGTGTCATCGCGTTGATCTGGGCGGTTGTGGGTTCTGGTGTGCTGCTGGGGCGGTGTGTTTGGGTGACGGTTCGTTAGATTCATTTACAGTAGTATAG
>ERZ1685331.127-NODE-127-length-18323-cov-15.216389_pt1 | contig 18323 bp, 15 predicted proteins | sample MGYA00580194_ERZ1685331 | MGnify/ENA primary metagenome ERZ1685331 (study PRJEB41501, sample SAMN08275520) | hot springs metagenome | biome: alkaline hot spring; material: microbial mat | place: Russia: Ush-Beldyr | collected 2015-07 | depth 0.5 m m ...
CAACCTGGTGAGCGGGGATACGAATGACACTTGGGACGTTTTCGTCCACGATCGGGGACACTCTCTTTACTTGCCCGTCATACTTGTCGGGAGGTAGCACACCACTTAATCGTGGAGTTTGGGTTTCGACCTGTTTGCTTCCAGATTCTGAGGCGATTTCCTACAAGAACTGGGCATTCAGGGGTGTGATTTTGTGTCACCACAATGAGAGATGGTGCTTATCCCGTAACACTGACTGGGGATTCGACACAAATGGTGATGTAATCCCCCAGTGGGCATGGTCGGAGCACTATCGGAATGGGCAGTGGGTGATCTGGAACCCCAGCACGATATTCCTGCCTCTCACTCAGGCACTTGGGACGGTAAGGGCAGCCTAACCAGCGGCTGGAGCCGACTGCGCTCCGCGCGCGGCTGACGCCCGCCGTGGGGCCGGTCAAACAACAGTCAGGCGGCGGTGATGGTGACACGGTCGTGATGGGATGGCGCGTTCGCGGCGCAATCGCCGCACATTGCGCAGGCGGTCAGCGGCGTAGGCGCCGGAGAGACCGAGCAGCGCCGTCACGGTCACCGTGACCGGCCAGGCGGTGCGGGGTCGTGAAGGTAAACTGCTTTCAAAGCGCCATGGCCTGGGCAGGCCCCCGACCGGGATCGGGGGCAGGCGGCGGCCAGCTGTGGGACAGTTGTCGGAGATGTTGAGTGCGGTCGGGGTGCGGCGAAGTGATGCGCAGCGTTGAGCGTGGCCGGTTGGGCAAGGGCGCTGTGCGATCACTGCGAGCGTATGCGGCCAGGGTTTCGCAGTGCCAAGCTCATTCCAGTCGCACAGGCTGCGCGGGGTTGGGGCGCAGCGTGGGACGGTCGTTGCCCGGCCCAACACGGCATGCACCCGACGCCGCTCCGCTGCGCTTCGCGGCGCGGGTGATGCCGGCCGTTATGCGGCGCGCCGCAGGGAGACAAGTTCACAAGGTTGCGCGCGCATTCTGCGTCGCGCCAAGGCACAGCGCGTTGTTGTCCACACGCGCGCGTAGCGTTGCATTGGCGGGTGCGTTGACTTGCGCGGCAGCGCGCGCGTGATGGCGACACGAGCGCGGGGACGTTGACGTTGCCCCACCCACACGCCGCACAACATGCGCATCCAGCCGACGCCTCGCTGCGCTCGGCGCGGCTGATGCGCGTGCCGTTGGGCGGCACCATCCGCAGTGAACCAGATATGGATTGGCGGAGGCGGTGCAATTGATTAAACGAATCGTCCAACTGTAGCAAAAATGAGGCAACTCGCAAGGACAAGCCATGAAGAGAAAGAGAATCTTTAGATTGTTTGCCAGCGGACTGTTGATTATTCTGGTTATAAGTAGCGCGTTGATTTACGTCAGATACAGTGGCGACATGCGCGCGGCCGAAGCGCGTGTGACGGCTGGACGACGGTCAGTCAAAACCCCCTGTGGGCTAATCGAATACGGCGAACAGGGCGAAGGATTTCCGGCGCTTGTGATCCACGGCGCGGGCGGCGGTTATGATCAAGGCTTGTTGATTGGTGAACTGTTGCTCGGTCAAGACTATCGCATTATTTCTCCCTCACGCTTTGGCTACCTCGGGGCTGAAACCCCCGCCGATTCCTCCATCGAAGCTCAAGCGGATGCTTATGCCTGCCTGCTGGACGCATTAGGGGTAGAGCGGACAGTGGTGCTGGGTTTCTCTGCCGGCGGGCCTTCGGCGCTCCAATTTGCTTTGCGCCATCCGCAACGGACACAGGCTTTGATTATGGCCTCTGCTATAAGTTACACCGAACCGCTGAGCGATGAAGGCCGTCGTCGTCTGGAATCAGGCATTAACCGCATCATCGGCTCAAACTTCTTTTACTGGGCGATGGAAAGTGTTGCGCCAGGCGAATTCCTAGCGCTGATTGGTGTACCAAAAGATGTTCAGCGCACGATGAGCCAAGAGCAGGCCGACCTCGCCGCGCTAACGCTGGAACTCATGCATCCGATGAGCCGCCGTTTTCCTGGAATTCTGCTTGACCAGACTCGACAGGTCCCACGAGATTGGCCACTCAATCAGATATCGGCGCCTGCCTTTGTCGTTCATGCACGCGACGATACGCTCGTTCCTTTTTCCAACGGTGAACATAGCGCGACAGAGATTCCTGGGGCACAGTTTCTCCAACTTGAAGCCGGCGGGCACCTCCTTCTCGGCCAAACAGATGAAATCCGACACCGCCTGACGGCTTTCTTAAAGGCAACGGGAGCGCGTTAGACGAAGAAACGAACCAATCTATGCATTGTGCTCAGAAGATCGTACTCGACACAGAAGACAACCGCCCAACACTGCGTCCAGCCGACACGCTCCGCTCGCTGCGCTCGCTCCGCGTGCGGCTGACGCTTATCGTTGGGCCGTCTCGTCCGTGAACAGGCGGCGGGGATGTTGAAGCCTGCTCGTGATGTTGCGGCTCGGTCACAGCGCGATGGCCGCACACGGCGAAGGCGGTTCGCGGCGTAGGCGCCGGAGAGATTGAGCAGCACCGTCTCAGTCTCTCTGGCCGGCCAGGCGGTGCGGGGTCGTGAGTGCAAGTTGCTTTCAAAGGGCTGTGGCTTGGGCGGGCAGCGGCCCGCCGCGGGACAGTTGTCGGAGATGTTGAGTGCGGTCGGGGTGCAGCGAAGTGATGCGCAGCGTTGAGCGTGGCCGGTTGGGCAAGGGCGCTGTGCGATCACTGCGAGCGTATGCGGCCAGGGTTTCGCAGTGCCAAGCTCATTCCAGTCGCACAGGCTGCGCGGGGTTGGGGCGCAGCGTGGGACGGTCGTTGCCCGGCCCAACACGGCATGCACCCGACGCCGCTCCGCTGCGCTTCGCGGCGCGGGTGATGCCGGCCGTTGGGCGGCTGATGTCGCCGCCATACACAGTCTTATTTCGCCTGGAGGTGAATATGTTGTACAAATCCTTGAAACGCCAAATGTTTGTATTTTTTGTTCTGCTATCCGCCTTTTTGTTTGCCATCGCTTCATTCGGCGGCGCATCGGCTTCTGAATTGGCAGCGGCAACCGCTACTCGAACTCGGACACCAACCAGAACAGCAACAAGGACGCCTACCAGGACACCGACCACAACCCCGACGCGTACAGCAACAAGGACTCCAACGCAAACTCCAACAAGAACTCCAACTCGGACACCAACGAGAACGCCAACAAGAACACCTACTCCTACTCCAACGCCGCCCTTGTACACAACCAGTTGGTACATGAAAACTGTGGACCCCCCGACACTATATAATATGGGATGTGAACTCGGTACTCATGACAAGAACACACCGGGCGCCCAGGATAATGTTGTAATTTTAGCTTTCGGGCAACCATGGTTCCAAAACAATACCTATGGCACCCAAATGTGGAAGGTCGGTGGTGGAACACAATTTATCTCCACTACACAAATCGCTGATGCGGCGCAGCAATTTGGAAAAGGCTATTGGGTATGTGTAGGTTCTGATACAGGATCGCAGCTTCATCTCGCTATTGGTACAAGCAATTATGGTGGTCATGTCACATATAACCATGGCCAGGCTTGGGCACAGATGGTAAACGCAGTTGGTGCATGGCTTAATACTAATGGCTATTCAAGTCAAGTCAAAATCAGAGGCGCCAGCAACATGGAGCTGGATTGGAATAGTCCATCTACTACGCGTGCTTGGATTGATGGATATGCATCCGCATATCAATATCCCCTCTACAACTTTGGTGACGCGGCAGGGTGTCCTTCGCCCGCTTATCCAAACTGGAATTGCGGAACATCCGCCTATCCTGAATGGACATCGGAAGATGTTTGGTATATATCTTGGGGAGCACCACCTGCTTATCCACTTCCTCAAATATATACAACGGATGGTGTTCAGGCTGGACAATGGTACTATCTCAGTCTGTACTCCTATACGAATCATAATGGTCGTATGACAATTCAGGGTTCGCTAACACAATATCAGGCTTGCCAGCAAAGAGGAGGTTGCAGTGGTACAAACAATGCCCCTAACCAGGGATGGCTCCAACTGTGGGACGCTCTGAATTCTGATACTCGAACTGCTCAAAGCTTACGCTGGTCCACCGATATGAAATGGTACGGAGAGTAAGTGAAACCCATTCTTAATTTGACAATGTCAGATTAAAATGTTCTATGAATTGCGGAGGCGGTCACCGCCATATATAGTGCCTGCCCCCTGACTTTAGCCATAGTTACCCTTTATGTGGCGCTTTCTCTCAACTGCCATATGTGGAGGTGGCGAGACCTCCGACCGCCAGATATAGCGAATTTGACATTGTCAAATTAATATTTCCGCCTAAATTGGACAAGGAGGTTTGCGATGTTCGCACACAATGTAAACCGTGCTTTCTCGAAGGTGACAGTGATTCTCTTGGTCGTCTTTTTAAGTATGCTAGCAATTGGGCTAATACCACCATCTTTGATGGTCCACTCATCTGTAAAATCTACTCCGTTGCCAACCATTCCTTCATCTTGTGAGGGAGCAGAACTTGTAAGCCTTCAGGAGATGTTTGGCAACACTTCCGACCCAGAAGCAAGACAACTTTTAGAAGCAAAGATGAAGGTGTTAGAACAGGAAGCAAGAGATTGCGCGAATGCTGTAGCCCGCCATGCCCAATCTACAAAGCCGGCCCCTGATAGCGTACGCCTGCCGACGTCCATCCCATTACCTACACTAACGCCATCGCTTGGAATTCAGGCAGCTTATCACCTCCCCACTTCGGGTTTATCAGCAGAAAACATGTGGGTGGGTTATGCTGATGGCAATCTAATAGAGGTATTCGCTGGCGCGCTCTTCGATGAGTACTGGCAATCACATCAAGACACTCCTGCGCAAGGAGCAGTCTATGTAATGGTGAATGGAAAGGTTCTGGGGCAGTATCTTGCACCAACGCAATCTGGGGCTTTGCGGGTTGAGGCGATATGCGATAATACGCAATTGGTTCTTCGTTCTACTATGGGAGAAATCCTTGTGTTTGATATACAGTCATTCACTTTCTTGCCAGATATACCCGATAGTACCTCTTGTTCAGGCGAGTCTCCGCAGTAATTGCCGCCCAACCCGCGCTTGCACCTGACGCCGCTCCGCTGCGCTTTGCGGCGCAGGTGAAGCGCAAGCCGTTGGGCCGCCTCATCGCAGAGTTTTGCATCAGCCAGTTGTCCGTAATACTCTACTCGAGTTTCAGCACACATGAAAGGAGGTTGCAATAATGAACATCCGGGCCAAACTCCTCACACTTCTCAGCATTATTGCCACCATTGTATCAGCGAATCAACCCAGCGGCATGGCGCTAGCGGCATCCATTGTCCCCGTCTCAAATAACGATGTGGGGGCGTTGGTTCTGGCCCAGGCTATGGTGGCTGACCCAGCCACGCTAGTATCAGCCCGATTCGTGGCCGTACCGCCGTCTGGAACGCCTCATGGCACTTCCGATGTACTGAGCTTTTTCCCCACTCACGGCGCGACCTTTGGCATTCTTACTTCGGGCAGTGCGCCAATCGCCGACGACGCCAACACCAGCGGATCAAGTAGCTACAACAATGGCGGGCCGGCCTTACCCGGCCGGGGGAATGCGGCCTTTGACGTCACCATCCTGGAAATCAATTTGACCACACCTACCGGAGCCAACTGTCTGCGTCTCGATTTCGCCTTCTATTCAGAAGAATTTCCGGAGTACGTAGGCTCGGTCTTTAACGACGCCTTCATCGCCGAGTTGGACCGATCAACCTGGGTTGCAGGCTTCACCATCCAGGCTCCCGATAACTTTGCCTTGACAAAGGCGGTAATGTGATCAGCATTAACAGTACTGGTGCCACTGGCATGAATGAAATCAATGCATCAGGCACCACTTATGATGGTGCCACCGTGCTGCTCCAAGCCGCCACACAGGTCACCTCTGGCACACACAGCCTGTACTTGTCAATCTTCGATCAAGGTGACCACATTTTCGACTCGGCTGTATTCGTCGACAACATCCGTTTTGAAACGGTAACCGAACCCAGCACGCAGTGCCGCCCCGGCGCGGAACAGAAGGCGAAAGTGCCGCTGATCTTCATCCCCGGGGTGGGCGGCTCGAAGCTGTTGAACGACTCGGGCGAAGTGTGGCCGCGCATGCAAGACATTTTTGACAGCGACAGCGATCAGTTCTTGTACGTCCTCCGCCTGGCGCCGGATGGCATTTCCCCCTTCGATCCGAACGACGCGGACTATACCACCATCCGCCCGGATGACATCATTCGGGCGGAGACAGTTCATGATGTCTTCCTGGGTTTCGACTACACGGTTGACATTTACGAGACGACCATGGACACCCTAGTGGAGGCGGGATATCAGGAGGGTGTAGACCTCTTTCCCTTCCCTTATTATGACTGGCGCAAGGATATCGAGTTCTTGTCCACGCGGCTACTCGACTATGTGGACGAAGTGCGCGCCCAGGCGGGAGCGGAGCGAGTGGACATCTTGGCGCATTCTATGGGCGGCTTGGTCACACGCACAGCGCTCGCCCGACAAGAGAGCGTTGGTAAAGTGCGTCGAGTGATCACCTTAGGCACACCTATTCTTGGGGCACCCAAGATCCTGGGCATGCTGGAATACCAAACCCCCTGTTTCACTGAAGTGCCCCTCTTTGGCTGTATCACCAATCCGGCCACTGCGCAGGAGATCCTCACCAACTTCCCTTCCGTTTATCAGATCCTGCCCGGTCCGGATTTCGATACCGCCGAAGACCCGCCCTTGATAATTGATCGGGATACAAACGGCGATGGCAAGCCTGAGGGGCCTCAGCCTTATGCGCAGTGGTCCGCCATCGTGCGCGCCCATCGCAACGCACAGTTGATGAATGCAAATCTGGCCTTCCATCAAGCTTACGATAATCTAACTTTGGCCGATCCACAGGTCGAGTTCTATCGTGTGGTTGGGGATTCTCTGGATACCCCCGATCAGATCAGGGAGTACACCGCCTGTTTCCTGTGGGTCTTTAACTGCCGCGTGGCTTATGAGGTGGTGAAGGCCAACGGCGATGGCACGGTTCCGCTCCATTCAGCAGATGTCTATAACCCTGCCAAAAACTTTGACTACCGCAATGGCATTCCAAACGCCTACGCCCATGATGTGGGACATGGAGAATTGCCTAAGGATGAGAGGGTGCTGGATTTCATCCTCTCGTTCTTCGGCACGACGCCGGGTACAGCAAACATGTCGGTTGCCTCATTCGCGGCTCAGTCGGATTCGCGTCAACCGGAAGCTGTCCCGGATGACTGGCCGGGTCCGGCGATAGCCGCCGAGTCCAGCGTGCTGGCAGCTGTGCAGAGCAACGGGCTCAGTGATACCCCCGAGCCGCTGTCGGGTATCGAGCTGGAGGTGCTCGGTCCATTGCAGGCCTTCGTGGAAGACGGCAATGGGAACCTGCTCGGCAAGCCCTTGCAACAGCCCCGTTCCGTGTTCTACAGCGCCGTTCCGGGCGGCACCTACTATTCTATCGGCGACACGCAGACCTTCTTCCTCAACGAGGCTGGCTCCTATACTGCCCATCTGCAGGTCGCCGATCTGAGCGGGAGGCGCTTGCGGGTCCGCACCTACGCGGACGACCGGATGGCCGGGCAGGCAGTCTTTCAGATCAACGCTCCGAGCGGAGCGGAGCTGCACCTCACCTTCGCCGTCGGGCAAGATCTCGCCGCGCTGCGCCTGCAGATTGACCGGGATGCCGACGGCGTGATCGACCAGGAGGTCGGCCCCGATTCCACCGTCACCGGCGCCGTCGCGTCGGACCAGAAGCCGCCTAGCACCCTGCTGGCGCTCCATCTGACCGCCGACCGTCAGTGCGAAATCACCCTGAGCGCACAGGACCAACCCGGCGGCTCAGGGATCGCCGCCACTTATTACCTACTGGAAGGGATCTCAGAGCAACCGAAAATCTACGCCTCTCCGTTCAGCTTTGCCTGTGGCGCGGTGGTGAAATACGCATCCGCCGACCGCGCCGGCAACATGGAGCTCATCCAGGCTATCCAGACGATACCGCTGGATATCAAGCCCGGCAGCGACCCAAACAGTATCAACCTGAAAAGCAAGAGTTTGGTGCCCGTAGCGATCCTAAGCACTGCCGGATTTGATGCGGTTCAGGTCGCTATCCCCACCATCACTCTGGCGGGCGCTCCCGTGGCGCGGCGGTCGAATGGTACGCCTATGGCTGCGTTCCAAGACGTGAACAGGGACGGCAGGCTCGATCTGGTCCTCCATTTCGCCACCGCCGAACTGCAGCTTGATCAGAGCTCGACCGAAGCTTTGCTTCAGGCGGAGACCGTTAACGGGACGCCGGTCCTGGGCGTGGATAGGGTGAGAATAGTCCGATAGGAACGTATCCCGGAACACGCTCCGCTCCGGCCGCAGTTATCTGGTAGAGGCAGAGCGCTATGCCAGGCCGGTCCCGTGGGTCGGAATCATGCCGCATGAATCTTGAGAGGAGGCAGCAATGCCTGATCCGGAACAGTGGCGGAGATTACTTTTCGCAGCGACAGGTGGTCTGGCGGGTTTTTTCCTCCTCCTTCTTGCGAGAGGTATTGCTTTGGGAGTGGCACTACAGGCGATAAACATCTTTGGTTCAGCGGCCCTTTCAGTCCGGGAGACTCTAATCCTCTTTGGCCTCGTCCCGGCATTGCTCATCCTTGGAGCGGGAATAACGGCCTGGGCACTGGGCGCGAGCCTGTGGCGCGGCCTTCTCACCGGGGTGATCGCCCTAGGCGTTTTCGCGCTCCTCGAAGTAGGGCAGGCTAACTACTCGCCGTTCAATGAGCGCGAAACGCTAGCCTTCGTAGGAACAGCATTCATAGCGGCGCTGATCTCAATAGTGGGGAGAGCACGACTATGGGGGCTGGCAGCAGTGCTTGGACTGGCGCTGGCCTGGGCTGGCTTGAGGCTTGTTCTCCCTGGGAGCGGCTTCGCGGTCTCCCTCCTGGCGTGGGTCACTCTGCCGTTGGTTGCTGCCTTCTCCACGATGCTCAGGCAAAACAGGCAGGCCGAGCGGGAGGGGTGAATAAGGGGGCTCTCGATGTTCAGGCTGAGGTGAGCATGGATCTAACACGGTTTCATGAGAGACCCACGGATCAAATGTCCTTAGGCGGCCCAACCTGCGCTTGCACCTGACGGCTTCGCCTCCCCTTCGCTTCGCTCAGGGTCGGCTCGCCGCAGGTGAAGCGCAATCCGTTGGGCGGCTAATGTCGCTTCGTTTGTATCTATAAGTTTTCACAAGGAGGTCGTTATGCTACACAAATATCTCAAATACCAAATGTTTATGTCTCTCGTTCTGTTATCCACCTTGCTATTTGCTGTTGCCTCATTTGGCGGAGCTTCGGCTTCCGAACTGGCGGCGGCGACGGCTACTCGCACTCGGACGCCGACTAGAACTGCGACAAGGACGCCAACTCGAACTCCTACAAGAACCCCGACGAGAACACCGACAAGAACGCCTACAAGAACCCCAACGAGAACTCCTACCCAAACGCCTACACCAAATAACAATGGCAGTGGCACTTGTTGGAATAGTGGAGCATCGTGGCAGAGTTACAGCGTGTCCTATAAAATAGATTCAAGTATTCCTACATCTTGGAATACATCAATCAACAATGCAGCAAACACATGGACAAGTGTTTCTCCAAGTCATTTCTCTTTCTATTCCTCGACCAGTAGCAACAACACCATCAGCAAAGGCACGCTTCCTAATCCGTCACACATTGCCCTCACATCAGTTTATGCTACACCTACCACCATCTCAAAGGTAACAGTTGTTTTCAACGAAATATGTCGTTTGATCCAAATTTTCCCCCATCTTCCACCAGCTATAGCGTTCAGAATATTATGACGCATGAGTTTGGACATTGGCTTTACTTAGCAGATCAGTACGGCTCAAGTTGTAGTGAAGTAACCATGTATGGCTATGCCTCATTAGGCGAGACAAAGAAGATTAGCCTCGAAGACGCAGATAAAAGTGCGATCAACTGGCAGTATCCATAATGGCAATAGACGCGCCATTCTTTACATAAGGAGAAAAGATTATGAACAAGAAAAATTTATCAATCCTGGTTTTGGTTGCCGTAGCACTAACAGCGGTTGGCGCATTGAGCAGTATCTTTTTCAAACAGGAACATCGTGAACCTATCATAATCACCTCCTATGCCTCCCTAGAAAAGATGAGCATAGACGACTTAATAGCTAAGTCAGACCTTGTGGTAATAGGTTGGGTAGATACTGTTCATCCAAGTCGCTGGAACACACCAGATGGCAATCTTCCAGACGACGTTACTGTAGAAACAATATCTTCCGACATGATTATCTTTACAGACATTAGTCTTCACATAAGTGAAATTCTAAAAGGTAAAATCGAACAGCCGCAAGTTCGTGTCCGTGTTTTCGGTGGAGAAGTGAAACAAGATCGCATGATGATTAGTGGGGAACCCTCGCTTATGACGGGGCAAACTTACTTGCTTTTTTTATCACCAGACACAGGGCCAACTTCTGAAATTGAGCCTGGACATTTTCTTGTAACAGGTGCTATTCAAGGTGTATATCAAATCTCTGGTGACAAAGCTATTTCAGTCAGCGATGAATGGCTGCTCCAAGACCTGGTTGATTACATTAGTAAATTGTCGCCTTGATAAAGCACAGCCGCCCAACAAGCGCTTGCACCTGACGCCGCTCCGCTGCGCTGCGTGGCGCAGGTGAAGCGCGAGCCGTTGGGCGGCTGATGTCGCTGTTTTACATCTTTACTTCACTAATGGAGGTGAACATGTTGCACAAATCCTTGAAACGCTACCTGTCTGTATTTCTTGTTCTGCTATGTACCTTGTCATTTGCTTTTGTTTCCTTTGGCGGGGCTTCGGCATCCGAATTGGCAGCAGCAACTGCCACCCGAACTCGGACGCCGACCCGAACAGCAACGAGAACTCCAACGCGAACCCAAACAATAACGCCTACCAGAACTCCGACAAGAACACCTACCAGAACACCAACCCAAACGCCTACACCAACACCATACTACTTGGGATCAGGTTATTTCCCAACAAACAATCTTAATAGGTGTCATCAAGGTTCGAAATACTCTACACAAACTCAAAATGCATCTGCACGATGGAGTTCTGACACTGACCTCAATATGTTCTATAACTGCACAGCCACGCACATTACGACAAAATATGCAGACTTTGGAAATACAGGATGGGCAGGGTTTGCCTACATTTGTAACACAGACAACCAGTGTAATAATAGTGCAGCTTACAATGGCACATATAAGAGTTGCGAGGCAAGGTTGAATGCATATCACATTGAAGCAAATCCTTCGTTCTACACCGACGCTGAAGTACAGAAACTGACCATGCATGAACTGGGCCATTGTTATTCTCTAGCACATTCAAGTGACCCTACAAGCGTTATGGGCAATGGTAGTGTTCCCAACGCTCAAGATATATACTTGATAAACTTGAGGTATTAGCCAGATGCAACAGCATGTAAAGTCTTTCGTGTTATAGTCAAACACGTCTGTCAAGAAATCCCGGAGGATATCGCAATGAATAAAATGCTACTCAAAGCAAGCGTGTTCATAATAGGCATACTGGTAATAATAGCCTTTGGGATAAGCCAAAGGAATTCCGCGAATTTAGGTGCTTTACCAATTAGCTCCCCCTCTGCTCCTTCAAGCGGTTCATCTAGTAGTGCGTCTTGGATATCTAACGCAGTTACAGTGAAGGAGCTTGTCTTGGAAGCTGACCTTGTTGTAAGAGCGCGAGTAATTGAGCCACCAACCACTCGTGTAATTCGCTACGACCTCCCCGTGTGGGACGAGAGCGGTAGTATAGTAGGGTCGGCAGTATCCCAGGTGCTTTTCTCTGATACAGTTTTTGAAGTATTAGAGACTTATATGGGCAAGTCATCGTCAAAGATTACGGTTATGCAAACGGGTGGTTTTGACCAAAATATATCAAGAGGTGTTGAAGAAATTCCGGATGATCCACTCTATAAGCTGGGAGAGGAATACATCTTGTTCTTAGTGAATATCTCCGGTGATCCTATACATGCACCGGAGCATGAACTCTATCGAATAATAAACCCGTTTGGTCGTTACAGGATTGACAATGAAAAAGCTGTTTCGTATGGTCAATCTGCGAATTCGGTTATACTCCCTACTGATATTGCGGAACTCGAAGCTCAGATTGCACAAGCCATACGAGAAAACGACAAGTAAATTACTGCCTTACCAAGTGCTATGATAATTCTTCCTTAGTGCCGCCCAACCAGCGCTTGCACCTGACGGCTTCGCCTCGCTGCACTCGGCTCGCCGCAGGTGAAGCTTCGCCGTTGGCACGCCCCTTGCAAAACAAAGTAATTTTTTGGGAGATAAAATCTAAACATGGCAGTCGCAAAAGAAAAATCGGGTTGTTTGAGTGTAATCTTTCCGTTTTTGAAACGCTCGCAAAAAGAAACAACATCCAAAGCACTTCCATATCGTCTGCGTGATGATTTTCTTTCTCCAGCAGAATTTTCGTTTTATAAAGTTCTTTTCTCTCTCGTTGGCACACGATTGACAATTCAGTCAAAGGTAAGATTAGCGGATGTTTTCTTTGTGGCTCGTCCAAACGAAAATGTCGCCCACTTCAATAGAATTGCTCACAAGCATTTAGATTTTCTTGTTTGCGATTCGGTCACAATGAAGCCTTTGTTCGGTGTTTAGTTAGACGACTCAAGCCATAAGCGAAATGATAGGCAAGAACGTGATGAGTTTGCAGAAAGCGTTTGCAAAGTTGCTGGCTTGCCGTTATTGCGGTTGCCAGTTCAACGAGAATATAATTCAAGAGAAATTGCGGCTCAAATAGCGCCATTTGTAAGCGACAAAATTAGCATTTCCGCTCCGCCACAGCCAGAAATAAATAAGCAAGTTCGTTCAGTTCCAGTTTGCCCCAAATGCGGTATTCCGATGGTTTTACGAACAGTGGTGCAAGGTGAACATAAAGGAAAGCAGCTTTACGGTTGCCAAAATTATCCTCGTTGTCGAGAAATGAAACCCGTTACTGCATAGGTGAGTCTTGCAAACCAAAAGCGTGCCAACACTGTTTGCAGCGGACAGCGGCTTCGCCCGCTGGTGGTATGCGCCGCGAGCCAGCCAAAGTTAGGGTCAGCGAAGGTGTCTTGCCCGCCCCGCCGCTGCCGCTAAAACCTGCCGTTGAAACTGTCGAAAAAGGAGCGAATCTACCTTAAAGAAACGGGGTTTATGCTGTAGAGGAGTTCCAATGGCAAAATACAAACCGTGCAACTATGCCCAGATGGTGATGCTGCCCATCTCCCTGGAAAACCAGCTCGTGCCAGGCAGCCTGGAGCACACCATCAATCAACTCGTCGAACAGAAAGTCGACCTTGCGGTTTTTGATGAGCGCTACAGCAATGACGACACCGGCGCAAGCGCCATCCATCCCAAGGTTCTGCTCAAAGTCGTTTTGTTCGCCTACTCAAGGGGGCTGATCAGCTCCCGCCAAATCGAGCGGGCCTGCGTGGAAAACATCACCTTCATGGCGCTGGCCTGCGGGCACACCCCCGACCACAGCACCATCGCAGCCTTCGTATCCTCAATGAAGGAAGAAGTGGAGAGCGTATTTTGCGATGTGCTTGTGGTGTGCGAGGAACTTGGGCTGCTGGGAGGCAGTCACTTCAGCCTGGATGGGGTGAAACTATCCGCGAATGTCTCGAAGGAGTGGAGCGGGACGTTTGAAGAGCTGAAGCACAAGCGGGATAAGTTGCAGGAAAAGGTGAAGCAAATTGTGGCGGAGCACGCCCAGGCGGATGAAAATCCGGAGCTTGAGAAGGAACAGCAGAAGAAGCGGGAGATGCGTCTCCAGCAGCAGGTGGAGCGGTTGAACGCTTTTCTGGCGAGTGAGAAGCCGAAAATGGGCCGGGATGGGAAGGAGATTCAGAGCAATGTGGTGGACAACGAATCGGTGAAAATGCCCACGGCGCATGGGGTGATCCAGGGGTGCAACGCGCAGGCGCTGGTGGATGCCAAGCACCAGGTCATTTTGGCGGCGCAGGCGTTCAGCACGCAGGATCATGACAACCTGGAACCGATGGTGACGGGCGCAAAAAAGAACCTTAAGGAGGCTGGCAAGGATGAAAACTTCTTCCGGGGCAAGGAACTGACCGCAGACAGCAACTATCACAGCTTCAACAGCCTGACGTTCTGCAATTCGGCAGGTGTGGATGCGTACATCCCGGACATCCAGTTTCGCAAGCGGGATGAGCGTTTTGCAAACCAGGAGCGCTTCAAGGATGGAATCCACGGCCGGGCTGGGGATGCTGCGCCGAAAAAGGAGGAGCCGTTTTCGGCGGAAGATTTCAAGTTTGATGCCGCCCGACAAGTCTATACCTGCCCCAAGGGGCAGGACCTCACCCTGCACGCCCGCAACCAGCGCAATCGTCATCGCCTGTACGACATTTACCACGCCCGACCCGAAGATTGCTCCGGGTGCCCTGTGCGTGAGAGGTGCCTGAACAAGCCAACGACCTCGCGCCGGTATCTCTCGGTGCAGGTGGAAGAACCGGGGCCGAACGTGCTGGATGAGATGAAGGCCAAAATTGATAGCGCGCGAGGCAAAAAAATCTACGCGCGGCGGTTGGGGATCGTGGAGCCGGTGTTTGCGAACATCTGTGTTCACAAACACATGAACCGATTCACCCTGCGCTCAAAAAGCAAGGTGGATGTGCAGTGGAGATTATTCGCAATCGTGCACAATATTGGGAAAATCTGCGTTTTTGGGGCGCTGAAGTAGCCCAAAAGCGGTAGAATGCCCCCATCGAGACCCGTTTGGCGCCCCTGGACGGGCCCGGCGAGCGGCCAAAAGGGCGCTCCGCCCCCGGCGGAGGGGTTTTTCGACAGTTTCGTTGGGCGAGCAACCGCTCCCAACGCCATCTTTCGCAATGGGAGAGTAATCCTATGACCAACTCAAAGATTCTCCTTGTGTTCCGTGTCATCTTTTCCCTCTGGTTGAGCATCTCTTTCCTGCTCGGCGCAGTTTTGCCCGCGGGCGCACATGGCCGAGCAGACGGGCCTTTCCTGCCCGCGCTCAACAATGCGGACATCGAAGAAGCCATCAAAGCGCTTGCCGAACAACCTCTCACCAGCACCCCGCTGCGCCTGCGCCGCCTGGCCGTGGAGACCTTGCACCCGGTCGCCAGCCAAGACGGCGGACAAAACGCCCTCCCCCTCCCAATGATTACCCGTATTGTGGAAGACAATGCGGCTTATTTCTTCGACGAAGGACGCATCACCCATGCCGCTGTCATATCGCATGACCGAGAATTGACTCAACGGCTGATTGCTCTGCTCAAAGACAAGCGCGTTTCCTCTGAAGTCAAGCCGATTTATCTTCAGGGGCTTCTCCGCCTGGTGCTTGCCGACCGCCACATGGCGGAATTAGCCGTGCAGGATGCGCGGATCATCGTTGCGGGCGCGCCTCAGGCGGGTCATCTGAAGCAGAGCGATGTCCGGCAAGCCGAGGCGCATTTGAACACGGCAGAGCTGCGCTTGCGCAACGGCCTGGAGGCTTTGCGCCGGGGCGACGCCGCCAGCGCGGTGCAACACTTCCAAAAGGCTTGGGAGTTCAGCGCCAGGGTTCAGACTGTTTGGAAGTTAACCTACGATGGTGACTTCGACCGGGATGGGGTGGTGGACGTGGTCGAGATGCGGCTGGGTTCCAGCCCTTTTGCGGCCGATACGGATCACGATGGGTTATCGGATGCTTACGAGTTGAACTTCCTGATTCCCCACACGCTGCCCAACACTGCCGATACGGACAACGACGGCCTTCCCGATGGCGACGAAGACCCGGATGAAGACGGCCTGACCAATCGAGTGGAACAGCAAAACGGCACAGACCCGTTGGTGAACGAAGCGGCGGCTGGAGAGATTCAATCGAGCGGCGCTTCTCCGACTGCCAACGATACGGATGAAGACGGATTGACCGACGGCAGCGGATGGCGTTTGGGAATTGTACCAAACGTGGGCAATAGCGATGGGATGTTCCACGAACCCCCCGTTACGCCTGCTGAACCGCAGGAAGAACCAACGCCCGAACCGACACCCATCCCAACTTCCATGCCAGAGATGCCCGCTGGGCCGTCTCTTCGGACCTTGGCTGCTTCTCCGTTGGGATGCAATGGCGAGCGCTGTGTCTTTCAAGTATCCAGCGGGACGGATGATGCCGGAACTGACCCACGCTTTGGCGGCTGTGTCTATACGACCAGCGCCAATGAGATTTACTTCGGCCAGTGTTCCAATGGGCAGAACGTCACCAGCGGCTTTCGCTTTCCCAATGTGACCCTGCCGCCGGGCGCGCAGATTGCCGCAGCCTATCTGGAATTCACCGTGGATGGGCCATATACCGATGAACTCACCGTTGCCTTCTATGGTCAAGCCAGCGGAAACGCACAACCTTCCCGCGTTCACGTCAACCGCAGCAACGGACGGGTTGCCTTCTATGGTCAAGCCAGCGGAAACGCACAACCCTTCAGTTTCTCCAGCCGCCCGAAGAATCGTCCCCTCACCCAGGCTTCGGTGACCTGGCGCATCCCTGCAAGCGACTGGGAGCTGGGGCAGACGCGCACCAGTCCCGACCTGACGGCAATTGTGCAGGAGATCCTCAACCGCCCGGATTGGGTTTCGGGGAATGCGCTGGCCATTATCGTGAAAAATGCCGGGACCGCGAGCGGGCCAAACCGTCATCGGCGGGTGATTGGCTACGAACGGCCGGTCTGGTATCCGGGTCGGGAGTATGCGGCGCGGTTAGTCATCCTGTTGGGTGCAGGCGACAGCGATGGCGACGGGCTGAGCGATGCCCAGGAGCGCGCCGGTTTCCTGATGCCGCCTGGTCTTCGGGTGTTCACCGACCCGCTCCAGGCGGATACCGACGCCGACGGCCTGTTGGACGGCGATGAAGTTGTCGTCAGCGGCGCAACCGTTCAGATTCTGGCCGACCCCACCCGTCCGGACAACGATGGCGATGGGGTAGAAGATTTCATCGAACTGCGCGCATGGGAAACGCCGTTACAGGTCTTCGACCCGGATTCGGACGATGACGGTCTCTTGGACGGAGAAGAAGTCAACGAATATGGCACCGACCCGTTAGGACGCGACACCGATGGAGATGGCGTGGACGACGGCGCGGAAGTCCGCCAAAACGCTGACCCGTTGCTAGCCACCGAACGCATGGGGGCGCTCAAGGCCACGCATGAGTTCGTGGTGGGGGCGGTTTGCGGCGAATTTTGCATCAACGACCCGGCACACGGCAACCTGGCGTTTTTCAGCGGTTATTTGATTACAGGCGCAATCAGCGCCATCCCCGGCGGGGTGACGCAGGTCATCGGTTTGCTGGCCGATTTGCGCGATTTCTTTGCCGCGCTTCTCTCGGGTGATTGGGCCAGCCTGGGGCTGAACACCCTGGCGCTCCTGCCCTGGGTGGGCGATGCGGCGGATGTGCCGGCCACCATTGGCAAGTTCCTGCTGAGACACGCCGACCTGGTTGGCGAAGTGGGCGCGTTCCTGGCCCGGCTGGACTGGCTGCCGGAGAGCGCGCGGACGGCCGGTATCATCGCCGCTTTTGGTGAAGAAGCCTTCAACGCGCTGGTGAACCGGGGACTGGATGCCGCCAAACTGCAGCGGCTGAGCAAAGCCGGGGTGAACCTGGCCCGCCTGAACGAAGCCCTGGAACCGCTCGCGCAAACGTATCCGGCCTGATGGACTATCTGCGCCGCTTACCCGCCGAAGCGATAGACGAAAGCACCGGCATTTTGAGGGTATCGGGCAACGCCGCAGCGCCGGGGCTGACGGTGAACCTGAAAGGGCTGGCGGCGGCGCAACAGGCGGGCGATGCCCGGCGGGTGGCTTCGTACCTGGGTAATCTCAAGGGCGCATACACCCAATGGCTGGCGCGCAACGAGCGGCTGGCGCAGGGCTGGCAGGTTGTTCAGGAAGCCCCACATATCAACGCCCCCGGCTACGATTTGGTGTTGAAACAGGGTAACATGTATCGCCTGGTGGAAGCCAAAGCCCGCACGTCGCTCTCAATGGAAGATTTGAAAAACTTTGTGTTCAAGCACGATGCTACTGGCAAACTCACGTTCAATGTGCGGTACTTCCTTAAAATCTCACGAGCCTCAATGAAGATGCTCAGAAGGCTTTGCTTCGTTCAGGCAACTTTGAGATTGAGTTTTACTTGAACAGCCCGGAGAGCGCCCGCCTGGCGCAGGAACTCCTGGCAGAGATGGGAGGAACTAT
>ERZ1685331.128-NODE-128-length-18310-cov-20.744508_pt1 | contig 18310 bp, 13 predicted proteins | sample MGYA00580194_ERZ1685331 | MGnify/ENA primary metagenome ERZ1685331 (study PRJEB41501, sample SAMN08275520) | hot springs metagenome | biome: alkaline hot spring; material: microbial mat | place: Russia: Ush-Beldyr | collected 2015-07 | depth 0.5 m m ...
GTGGGCGCCCGTCGCCGGGGCGTCCGTCTCCGTAGAGGCGCCCCCCGGTGGGCGCCCGTCGCCGGGGCGTGCCGCCGTTCCGCAGGCAGGCACGGGGGCCTGCCCCGACCACGCAACCGCCTAGCTTTCCTAACCCCTAACCCCTGACCCCCAACACCACCCGCTGCACCAGGTCAATCGCGGGCGTTGGGATGAAGCCTAGGACCAGCACGCCGAGCGTTGCCAGCGCGAGACCCACCCGCAGGGCGCGGTCCATTGGCAGCGGCGCTTCGCGCGCCGGCTCTGCCATGAACATCTGCGCAACGATACGGAGATAGTAGAATGCCGCAATTGCGGCGATAACAACCCCAATGACCGTAATCCAACCCATGCCCGCCAGCCAGGCGGCGGTGAACACGTAGAACTTCCCCCAGAAACCGGCGGTTGGCGGGACGCCAGCCAGCGAGAGCATGCAGATCGCCATTGCGACCGCCAGCCAGGGACGCCGGCGCCACAGCCCGGCCAGATCGCTCATATCCCATGCCGCTTCGCCGCGATGCTCAAGGGCGATCAGCACACCGAAGGCGCCAAAGTTCGTAAAAGTGTATGCTATCAGGTACAGTAGGACGCTCTCAACGCCGCGCTGCCCGGCGATACCGCCCGGCGCGCCAGCGGCAATCACACCAAACAGGATGTACCCGGCGTGACCAATGCTCGAATACGCCAGCATGCGCTTAACATTCCGCTGCGTCAGTGCGCCGATATTCCCCACCGCCAGCGTTGCAATCGCCAGCGCCGCCAGCACCGGCGCCCAGATCTGCCACTCGCCCGCCAGCGCCTCGAGCAGAAACCGCAGCAGCGCCGCAAACCCCGCTGCCTTGCTGCCAACCGAGAGTAGCCCGGCGATCGGCGTCGGCGCACCTTCGTAGACATCCGGCGCCCACATATGGAACGGCGCCATCGCAACTTTGTAGCCAAAGCCGACGACAACCAGCGCCGCACCCGCCAGCAGATAGGTGCGTTCTTCGAGCGTTAGCGCCTGTTGCGCCAGCGTCTCGCCGATGGCGCGCAGGTTCATGCTGCCGGTCGCCCCGTACAGCAGCGCAATGCCGAAGACCACGAAGCCGCCAGCGAATGCACCGATCAGCAGGTATTTCATGCCCGCTTCTTCCGAGGCATTGCGCGGATAGGCAAAGCTGGTCAGCACATACAGCACAATCGACAGCAGTTCCAGCCCCAGAAAGAGAATGATCAGATCGGCGCCCTGCGCCAGCAGCATCATGCCGCCAGTGGCAAACAGCACCAGCACGTAATACTCGCTTCGCTCGATACCCTGGCGCGGCAGATAGTCGAGCGACAGCACGATAGTGATGACAGTCGCCGCCAGAAACAGCCAGTTCAGCGTCAGGCTATAGGCGTCCAGCCGCAGCATGCCGCTGAAGGTCTCGGCGTTGACGCCCCACAGCGGAATACCAGCCGCCGCAGCGACGATCGCTCCCGCAATCGCCAGATACCCGACGATCCGGGTGCGTGAACGCGGCACGAACAGCGCGATCACCAGCAGCACCGACGCCCAGCCAAAGATGATGCTGAGTTGTGTCGCCACGCGCCAGTCAATCGGAGGGATAACGATTTCGGTCATCTGTGTGCTATTCCACGTCGGATATGCGACGTTCAACGACTTGCCAGAAACGGTAGCGTCCCTTGCGCGATCTGCGTCACCGACTGCTGCATTGGTCCAAAGAGCAGATTGGGATACAGCCCGAACACAACTACGGGCGCCGCCAGGATGACCAGCAGCACGAGTTCACGCGGTCGTACATCGGGCGCCTGCGCCAGTTCCGGCGGCGTATCGCCCATAAATGCCGTTCGATACATATGCAGCAGATAGACCGCCGCCAGCACTACCCCCAGAATCGCAGGCAGCGTATAGCGCCAGCCCAGCCCTGGCGAGCGCCAGGAACCCTGCAGCACGGTGAACTCGCTGACGAAGCCATTCAGTCCAGGCAGACCAATCGAGCCAAGCGCCAGGAGAAGCGTCAGGCTGCCAAGCCATGGCGTCACCTTCCACAACCCGCCGAATGCCTTCAGTTCTCGTGAGCCACGCCGTGCCGCAAGCATCCCCACGACCAGGAACAAGGCGCCGGTCGTCAAGGCGCTATTGATCATATGCGCCACGGCGCCCGCAATTCCCTGGGCATTCAGCGCAAAAACGCCCAGCACAATCAATCCCAGGTGGCTGACCGATGCATACGCCAGCAGGCGCTTCATATCGGTCTGCTGATATGCAATCCACGCCGCATACAGGATGCCAATGACCGCCAGCACGCCAACCGCCGGAGCCGCCCAGGCGGCAGTTGCCGGGAAGAGTTGCACGTTATAGCGGATCAAACCATACGCACCAATCTTGATCAGCAGCCCGATGACATCGACCACACCCGACGATGGCGCTTCCGCATGCGCTGTCGTCATCCAGGTATGGAAGGGCCAGATCGGGGCCTTGACGGCGAAGCCAATAAAGAAGAGGCCGAAGAGGAGCCGTTCAGCGCCGGCATCGAGTCGCAGCGTGCCGAGTTGCAGGCTGGCCAGGATTGTCGCCGTGTCGAAGGTATAGACGCCAGTCGATTGCCCGTGGAGCAGGTACAGCCCGATGATTCCCAGCAGCAGAAAAACCGAACCGCTAAAGGTGTAGGCGAAGAACTTGATTGCGGCGGAGCGACGTTCCGCGCCGCCCCAGATGCCGATCAGCAGCGCCGTGGGAATCAGCGTAAACTCGAAGAAGATATAGAAGAGCAGCATGTCCTGCGCTGTAAAGACGCCGAACAAGCCGCTCGCCAGGAGCAGAACCAGCGCGTGGAATGCGCGCTCCTGACGCTCGATCGTTCCCCAACTGGCGACCAGCGCCACCGGCGTCAGGAATGCAGTCAACAACACCAGCCACAGACTGATGCCATCGACCGAGATGGTATAACTGATACCCCAGGATGGCACCCATGCTACGCTTTCAACCAGTTGAAAACCAGCGCGTGCGGGGTCGAAGAGAAATGCCGCCCCCAGCGCCGTAGCCAGCGCCAGCAGGGAAACGCCCAGCGATACGCTGCGCAGCGCAACGATATTCTCGCGCGGCGACGCGAGCACTGCCAGCGACCCAAGCGCCGGCAACCAGATCGTGATTGATAAAAGTGGCGCACTGTTCATAAATACTAACCGCGCAAAGCGAAGAACGCGACAACAATGATCACGCCGACCAGGAACATCAGAGCATATGTGCGAACATACCCGGTCTGCAGGAGACGCAGACCCTGCGCCAGCCGGATCAGCCCATGCGCTGTGCCATCGACCAGCACGCCATCGATGCCCTCACGGTCGACCACCTGGCTGAGGAAGACTGACGCCGCGCGGTAGGGACGGACAAACACCCGCTGGTAGAGCCAGTCGAGACCCCAACCAATCTCCATACCCCGCCACAGATCGCCGAGGTAACGAAACGCCGGATCGTCCTTGCCGATACGGATGCGCGGCTCCAGATCGCGGGCATACGTTTTCCAGCCCAGGTACGCGGCGCCGGCGCTCACCAGCGTGGTTATCGTCGCAAGAATGCCCATGCCGAGCGTATAGATAACCTCCGGCTCCTGGAGCACCGGACGCAGATAACTGTTCAACCAGTGCAATCCAGGGAAATTGATCAGCCCGCCGACCAGCGCACCGCCAGCCAGCGCGATCATCGGCCAGCGCATCGTGGAGCCGCTCTCGTGCGCGTGCATTGCCGGGTCGCGTGGCCGCCCGAAAAAGATCATGCCGATCTGACGGCCCATATAGAACGCAGTAATCGCCGACGTCAGGATGAGGATAATCGCTGCCAGCGGGCTGCGGGCATCGAACCAGGCATGAGCGATAATCTCGTCCTTGCTCCAGAACCCTGCCAGCGGGAAAATGCCGCTCAACGCCAGCGCACCGATCAGGTAGAGGCGAAAGGTCGTCGGCAAGTCGTCGCGCAACCCGCCCATACGCCGCATATCCTGGTGCCCGCCGATTCCATGGATGACCGAACCAGCCGCCAGGAAGAGCAACGCCTTGAACAGACCGTGGGTGAGCAGGTGGTACATACCTGCGACATACGCTCCCATGCCCACGGCAGCGACCATGTAGCCGAGTTGTGAGATCGTCGAATACGCCAGCACGCGCTTGATATCAAGCTGCGCCACGGCTGCTGTAGCGCCGATGAACGCCGTCATTACGCCGATCACCAGCACCCATGGCGCCGCCGACGCCGGTTGGTCAAACAGCGTATGGTTGCGCACGATCAGATAAACGCCGGACGTGACCATCGTCGCCGCGTGGATCAGCGCCGACACCGGCGTGGGACCAGCCATCGCATCGGGCAACCAGGTGTAGAGCGGCAGTTGCGCCGATTTGCCCGCCACGGCGACCAGCATAAGCAGGGTGATTCCTGCAATGAGCGGCAATTGCCCAAACGCACCGAGATCGACCGTCTCACCCGCGACGACGAACGCCTGATCCAGGTAGCCGCTGATGCCGAGTTGAGGATTATCGTAGAACGACAGCGTACCGAAGTTGGTGAAGATCGCAAAGAGCGCCGCCAGCATTGCTGCGTCGCCGATACGGTTGACGACGAAGGCTTTCACCGCTGCATCGGACGGATTAATGCCCGGCGGCACGGAGCGGCGGTCGAAATAGTGCCCGATGAGCAGGAACGAACACAATCCGACGCCTTCCCAGCCAAGGAACAGCAGCAACAGATTGTCCGCCATCACCAGCATCAGCATGGCGAAGACGAACAGGTTCATAAAGGCGAAGAAGCGCACCGGGCGTACATCACCATGCACGTAGCCGATGGAGTAGACGTGGATCAACCCGCCAACACCGGTGATCAACAGCGCCATTACTGCGGTGAGCGGATCGAACAACAGTCCGAACGCCACGCGAAAATCCGCTGCGCTGATCCATTCCCACAGCGTCCAGGTCAAGCGTTTGGCGTCGGCTGGCGCGCCTTCGAGCGACACCATCGCTGCAATCGTTGCAGCGAACGACAACCCGACCATAACCGATGCCAGGATGCCAGCGTCGCGTTCCCGGCGCACCACCAGGGCATTGAGGAGAAAACCAAGAAGTGGAAACGCAGGTATCAGCCAGATGATCCAGTTCATCGTGGAATGTATCCTGTCAGGTACGAGGCAAGAAGCGAGAGGCGGGAGGTTTGGAATGGTGTGCTCGCGCCTGTGCGCTCATTCAACCTCTCAATGCGTTGATCTCATCCACATCGGTGGTGCGCTTGGTGCGGAAAATCGCCACCAGCAGCGCCAGACCAACCGCGACTTCCGCGGCTGCCACCACAATGACGAAAAAGACGACGATCTGCCCGGCGACATCCTGCCGCGCCATGGCGAAGGTTACCAGCGCCAGATTGGCCGAGTTCAGCATTAACTCGACCGACATAAACAGAACCAGCGCATTGCGCCGCGTAATGACGCCAACCACGCCAAACGTGAACAGCAATGCACTCAGCAGAATGTAGTAACTCGTCGGTACCATATGATTGTCATCGCGCAATGAATGAATGATCGATCCCGGTCTCAGTTCTCAGTTCTCAGGTCTCAGGTCTCAGGTCTCAGGTCTCAGGTCTCAGAACCCCCGACATATGCAGCACCACCACGCCAATCACCGCCGCGAGCAGCAGAAACGCCGTGATCTCGAATGGCAGCAGATACGTCGTGAAGAGCGCTTCAGCAATGCGTTCAGGGGAAGCGAACTGCTGATCGGCCACTGTCGCCGTCGCCTCAGGCGCCGGACCGCGCAATGCAATGTACCCGATCAGTCCGAGCAGCGTCGCCGCAAGCGTCAACCCCAGCGGACGTTGCCAGGCAAACCGTTCGCGGGCATCCTCCGCGCGCTCAGCGCCGAGGAGCATGACCACGAAGAGGAACAGCACAATAATCGCGCCAGCATAGACGATCAACTGGATTGCGAAGAGAAACGGCGCATAGAGCAGCACATAGAGCACCGAAATAGCAACGAAGTTGATCAGCAGGAAGATGGCGCTGTGAATAGCATTTGGGCTGAGCAGCATTGCCGCAGCGCCCACAATCGCAACAGCCGCCGTGATCAGAAAAATGATGAGTTCCATTGCTGCCTCGTCACTACAGGTCAATCTGTGCGGGCGGACTCGGACGGCGGTTTAGTTGTTCCAGAATCGGCGGTATCTCGCCATGTCCTTTATCGGGTGGAACCAGGAGATCGTCTTTCGTGAGTATCGAACTCCGGCGATCATAGAACGAGAGTTCATACTGATGCTCGAGCACAATGGCGTTGGTTGGGCACGCATCTTCGCAGTACCCGCAGAAAATGCAGCGCAGCATATTGATCTCGTAGCGCGCCGCGTACCGTTCGCCTGGCGAATTCGGCGCCGCCGGATCGTTCTCAGCCGGCACGACCAGAATGGCGTCCGCCGGGCAGGCGGCTGCGCACAGCGAACAGCCGATGCAACGCTCCAGACCGTTGGCAAAGCGCTTCAGTTGATGCCGGCCACGGAACCGCTCACGCACCGGACGCTTGACTTCCGGGTATTCGACGGTCACCGGCTTGCGAAACAGATACCGCAGCGTTGTGCCAAGACCCTTAAAGATAGCGCCTATCATGGTGCATTTCTCACTTCTATGATCAGAAAGCGTCACGGCCGATCGTCATGACGAGCGAAGCAATCTGCCAGCCCGACAGAAGATTGCTTCGTCGCTTGCGCTCCGCGCAATGACGGTCGCACGTGGTTTATCGATATGTTGCGGTACAACCCTGGTCATCAGGCGCGGATCTCCACCAGTTTCACCGTGCGCTTTTCCTTGCCCGGTCTGCCGACGATTGCCGCAACTGCCAGAATGATAACGCCGGCGACCAGACCAATGATGGCAGTGAGAGTTGGCGCATCCGGCAGCAGGACGTTCAGCACGGCAGTGATGGCGACATTGATGAGGGCGAGCGGCAGCAACACTTTCCAGCCCAGGTTCATCAACTGATCGTAGCGCACCCGCGGCAGCGTGGCGCGGATCCAGACCGAAACGAACGACAGCAGCAGCACTTTGAGCAGGAATGCGCCGAGCGATGTCAATCCGAGCACGGCATTGCCGATCGTCGCGCCATACTGTTGCGTCACTACCAGCGTCAGCGTCTGCAAACCGGGGAACTGCCAGCCTCCCAGGAAGAGAACGACGGCAATCGCATTCATCGCCACCAGCTTGACATACTCCGACATAAAGAAGAGCGCGAATTTCATCGAACTGTACTCGGTGTTGTACCCGCCGACGAGTTCCTGCTCGGCTTCGACCAGGTCGAACGGCGCACGCACCACTTCGGCGGTGGCGGCGATGATGAACACCACAAACCCCAGAAACTGCGGCACGATATTCCACATCTGCGTTTGCCGCTCGACGATCTCGGCAGTACTGAAGCTCTGCGCCTGCATCACCGCGCCCAGGACAGTCAATCCCAGCGCGAGTTCATAGGAGATAACCTGCGCCGATGCACGAATGCCGCCGATCATCGAGTATTTGTTGTTCGACGCCCATCCTGCAATCGCAATGCCGTACACGCCGACCGACGTGACCGCCAGTAGATAGAGGACGCCGACGTTAATCTCGGCGAGTTGCAACCAGTTGCCCCCCTGACCGTCGGGCCACATGCCGACCGGAATGGTCGCCCAGATGATAATCGCAGGAATGAGTGCAAAGGCTGGCGAGACCAGGTAGACCCAACGATCCGCCAGCAACGGCGTGACATCCTCCTTGAAAAACAACTTGACGGCATCGGCGAGCGGCTGCAGAAACCCTCCAGGTCCGGCGCGGTTTGGTCCGACCCGGTGTTGCAGGCGCGCCAGCGTTCGCCGCTCGAAGAGCGTAAAGTAGGCGAAGATCGCCGTCGCCGCCAGCGACAGCACAATACACTTGACGATGAGAATGACAAGATCGATCCAGGTCATTGTATTCCTACCGTCTCTCCGATATGCGCCATGATGCTGATTCGTGTCAGCGGACTCGTTTGCACTGCGCTTAATGGCGCGCCATTCACATCGGGGGCAAGCGCCAGACCGCGCGGCAGGTTGCGGTCGATCTGTGCAGGGAGCACCGCGCTGCCGACTTCAGATGCAATCCGCACCAGGCTGCCGGGCGCGATCTCGAGCGCTGCAGCGTCTTCTACGTTCAAGATGAGGTGCGGCGCGACCATCCGTGGCAACAGTTTCGAGTCGCGCCCCCACGCGCGGCCATCGTAGGCGCGTGGCGCCGCCAGCAGGATGTAGGGGCGGGCTTCATTTATGTCAACCGGCAACGGAACACGGGCGCGAAGCGAAAACATGGCGTTCGGATTATCGGCTTCAGCAGCGATCTGAACGCCGACGCCTTCGGTATTTTCGTAGGACGTGCCGTCATAGAAAACCGCCTCGTTCGGCTGGCGCCCCCACTGCGGCTTGCGCGTCAACCCCAGGCTTTCATAGGTCGTGTCGGCATAGCCGCGCACCCTCGTCGCAATCTCATCCGCCACATCACCGGCGACCACATAGTCCCACTGGTCGGGTGACACCATTGCTGCTGCGGTTTTTGCGGGAGTGCGCAATGCGCTGCGTCCATCCCCCTGACCATCGGGAGCAGCCGGTTTCACACCGACGGCGATCAAGGCGCGTGCAATACGTTGCGCGACGTCCCATCCCGCCGGGGTATTGTATTCGGGAATGCGCGCCTGACGGAAGCGCTGCACCCGTCGCTCGGCATTGGTGAACGTCCCTTCGCGTCCGGCGATCGACGCCGTCGGCAGGACAACATCGGCACGTTGGGCTGTCTCGGTGAGGAAGATATCCTGCACCACCAGAAACTCCAGCGCATCGAGCGCCTCAGCCACTGCCGGGTTGTCGTGTACCGGGTTCATTCCGGCAATGATCATGCCGCGCAGACGACCTTCGCGCGCGGCTGTCCACATCTCACCCGCTTTCAAGCCGCGTTTCCTGCCCGTTCCGGTATGCACTCCCATGTCGAGCGCGCCGCGTGCATTGGCGCCAGGCAGGAGCGGAATAACGCCGTTGTTTGGCTTACCGGCGTGTCCGGTCAGCAGCGCCAGATCGGCGAGCGCATCGATCAGATCCGCTCCAGCCGCCAATGCCACCCTTCCATACACAATGATGCCATTGTCGGCTTGTGCAAACGCGCGCGCAGCGGCACGCACGGTCTCCGCTGCAACGCCAGCCGCGTCACAGAGCGACGCAACGCTATGATCGCGCAGTCGCGCTTTCAAGTCGTCGAGACCCTGCACACGGCGCGCCACGAAGTCGGCGGCGATCAACTCCTCCTCGATCAGGGTTTTCAGCAGCGCCAGCGCAACGAACGCCTCAGCGCCGGCGCGCGGGCGAAGAACCCGCGCCGGGGTGCGATCCAGTTTCGTCGGGTACGGGTTGATGACTGTCAGATCGCCGCCGCGCGCGACAATACTGCGCAGGCGCAACACATAGAGCGGCGCTTCCTCTTCCGGGTCTGCGCCCACCACTAGCACCGCCGTTCCCGCGCCCAGGTTCGACAGGTTCGTTCCTTTGCCCACCCCAAGAGTCGCGCCGAGGTCGATGATCTCCGGTTCTCCCGGAGCGCCGGTGCAGCAGTCGAGGTTCGGCGAAGCCAGCACCTGGCGGAACAGTTTCTGGAACAGATAGAGGTCCTCGTTCGGCAGGTCGGGGCTTGCCAACCCGCCGAGCGCCGCTGCGCCTGCATGGGTGCGGATAGCGCTCAGTTTCTCGGCAATCAACGTCATTGCCTCGTCCCACGTTGCTGGCGTCAGCGTCTCGCCTTTGCGAATGAGCGGCTGGCGCAGGCGCTCAGGGCTTTCGATGAAACGCATCCCAAACCGCCCTTTGTCGCAGATCCAGATGTCATTCACATACTCATTCTCGCGCGGCATCACGCGCATGATGCGGTCGTAGCGCATGTCGAGCGAGATGTTGCAGCCAACCGGGCAGTGCGGGCAGATACTGGGGGTCGGGCGCAATTCCCAGACGCGCGCCTTGAAGCGGAAATCGGCGGTCGTCAGCGCACCGACCGGGCAGATATCGGTGGTGTTGCCCGAAAACTTCGAGTCGAACGGCGGATCGGATTTCGAGATAATCTCCCAGGCGCGACCACGATGATCGAAGCCAAGCACCGGATCGCCAGCAATATCATCCTGGAAGCGCACACACCGCGAGCAGAGGATGCAACGCTCGCGATCGAGGTAGATCAGATCACCGAGCGGGATCGGCTTCTCGAAATGAATCTTGTCAGCGTAGTCAAAGCGCGACGTGCTCGGACCGAACTGCATCGTCAGGTTTTGCAGCGGGCACTCGCCGCCTTTATCACACACCGGGCAATCGAGGGGATGCGAGGTCAGCAAGAACTCGAGCTGCCCTTTTTGCGCAAACTGCACCTGTGGGGTCGTGGTGCGCACCTCCATGCCATCGCTGACCAGCGTGACGCACCCGGGTTGCAGTTTCCCCATCATGAGCGCCAGCACCGGCTTGCCATCCTCGCCGATCACCACCTGGCGCGTCGCCGGGTCGATCTTCGGCGTCCACACCTCGACCAGACACATCCGGCACATGCCGACCGGTTTGAGTTTGGGGTGGTAGCAGAAGACCGGGATGGCGACGCCTGCAATCCGCGCTGCATCGACGATGTTCGTTCCAGCGGGGACGGTCACCGTCTGTCCATCGATGACCAGGGTTACATCGGGCATATGCACACCTCTAGCGCCGCGTTATGGCGGACAGGATATCATACTGCAAAGAAGCGTCCAATCTCACAGGAAAAACCGGGGAGCAGCGGAGAAGTGATGACATCGCCGGGTTGGAGTGTGGCCACGTGCTGAAGCGCCTCGTCATCGCGGCGGAAAACATCGACCATCATCGCCTGCCAGTCAACGATCCAGTATTCTGGAACGCCGCGCCGGTCGTAGAGCGCGAGTTTCTTTTCGCGGTCGCGCTCTTCATTGGCTTTGCCAGGCGACACGATCTCCACGATCAGGTCAGGCGCGGCGTGGAGTTTGCCATCGTCGCCAATCACGCCGGGCAGTCGCGCGTGACCGATCCACACCAGATCGGGGGCAACCGCTTCATCATCGGCAAAAATCAAACCAGGCGCCTGAATGGTTCTCCCGACGCCGGTCGCCAGGCTCCAGCCGCCAAGCGCCACGATGATATTATCGCACGTGATCTGATGGCGCACGTGGGGTTGGTGGGTCACGTGCAGTTCTCCGTCAATAATCTCATACCGTCCACCTTCCAGGTGCGGCAGCGTCTCGACAACCTCAACTGTCCAGCGCGTGATGGTCGTCATCGAAGAACCTCAGTGAACCGACACCAACCGGATGTCGCAGTGTCCATTGCCGGCCTGCGCAATCGCCTGTTCGAACTCGTGCGGGAAGAGGCGCAACGCGCTACGGATCGGCACAACGGCGCTCTCACCCAGCAGGCAGAAACAGTTGCCCGCCATTTGATTGTACACATCGTGCAGCAGCGGAATGTCCTCCCTGCGACCGTGACCGTGGGTGATGCGATGCAGCACCTTGACCAGGAAATACGTCCCTTCGCGGCAGGGCGTACACTTCCCGCACGATTCGTGCTTGAAGAACTCGTCCATCTTATACGCCGCCTCGACAGCGCTGACGCGCTCATCGAGCACAATCACGCCGCCAGAGCCAAGCATGCTCCCCTTCGCCGCCAGCGCCTCGTAGTCCATCGTCACATCAAGGTCATCGGCGGTGAGCCAGCCGGCTGAGGCGCCGCCAGGCACAACGATCTTGACATTGTGGGTACCGCGCATCCCCTGGCAGTAAGCGGGAGAAAAGATCAACTCGCGTAGCGGTATGCCGAACGGCGCCTCGTAGTTGCCGGGGCGCTTCACGTGACCAGAGACTGAGAAAACTTTCGTCCCCGGACTTTTCTCAGTGCCGAACTGACGATACCAGGCAGCGCCGTGGCGCACGATCATGGGCACGTTCGTCAGCGTCTCGACATTATTAATGATTGTTGGCTTGCCATACAAACCGGCGACCGCCGGGAAGGGGGGACGCAACCGCGGTTGACCGATCTTCCCTTCGAGCGACTCCATGAGCGCTGTTTCTTCGCCGCAGATATAGGCGCCCGCGCCGCGATGCACATAGATATCGAGGTCGTACCCTTTGCCAAAGATATTCCTGCCCAGGAAGCCGCGCTCATACGCCTGCGCGATGGCGCGTTCCAGGCGGCGCGCAGCAGCGGCGAACTCGCCGCGGATGTAGATGTACGCCAAGTTGGACTCGATCGCGTAAGCAGAAATCGCAATCCCCTCGATTAACTGGTGCGGGTTGCGGTCGATGATCTGATGATTGTTGAAGGTGCCAGGCTCGCTCTCATCACAGTTACAGAGCAGGTAGCGCGGATAGACCCCTTTGGGCAGAAAACCCCACTTGACGCCGGTGGGAAACCCGGCGCCGCCGCGCCCGCGCAACCCCGAGTCCTTCACGGTCTGAACAATGTCAGCAGGGGTGCGTTCGGTTACTGCAATGCGAAACGCTTCATAACCGCCGTGTTGCAGATAGACGTCGAAATCAGCGATGTTTTCGATGTCCAGATCGCGGAGAACGATATGCTCGGCGAGCGGAGACATAGGCAGACAACTCGCTTTCCAGCGCTGACATCGGCATGCGCCCGGTATGGCGCATATTTCTCGTGTACTCTACCACCACGCAGGCTTTGTGTCAAATGGCACAAAGTATGGCGGCCAGCGTGAATGAACAGCGGGGACGCAGATTCATCCCCATGCGACAGACTCACGCGGATCGGCTGGTGATGGAAGGTGAGCGAACCTGGATGAGGCCGTCGTGATCGGCAGGACTCCTCGCGCTTATGCGCCGAACTTCCAGGATATCCAAACGCCCTGACCATATCACGACTGCGCCTAAAGTATGGAAGACGGGAGATCTATCGCTCGCTCTGCTACAGTATACTACCATGCGCGTTACGGCGGATGCCGTCGTACCTGGAGATGCCACAGCATGAAAATTGCACTTCTCTCCGAGTCGCCGTCGGTGGCGACCGGTTTTGGCATTCACGCCCGCCATCTGACGCGCATCCTTGCCGAATGGGGCCACGAGACGATTGTGTTTGGCGTGTGCGCTGCGGGGCAGCCATTCGACGCGACACGCTACCCGTGTCGGATTGTGCCGATGCCGCGTGACCAGAAGGAGGCGCTACCGCTCCTTCCCGGCTTTCTGGAAGCCGAGCAACCAGACCTTGTGTTCATCCATTACGATCTCGGCGCTGTTTCCCGCTTCGCTGCCGCCGTGCGCGCTGCGGGGTGGTCGGGTCCGATGATCTGCCATTTCGTGATCGACACCATTCCGTTTGATCGCGATCTGATGCACGTGTTGCGCGACTTCCGCGCCGCGTTGACGCCGACATATGCCGCAGCAAACTACTGTGAGGCGCTCAGCATTCCAAACGTCATTGCAGCGCCGCACCCGGTCGATGCCCGTCTGTTTCGCCCCTTGCCGCACCGCGAGGCGCTACGCCGCGCCGCCGGTCTGGAAGGGCGCTTCGTCATCGGCGTGTTTGGACGCAACACCGAGCGCAAACAGCAACCGCGCGTGATGGTGGCGCTGCAACAACTGCGGGCGCGCGGTCGGGCGGACGATGTTATTGCGTACTTTCACTGTCAGCCAACAAACGAAGACCCCTGGCTGAACGGCTGGAACCTGATCCACGTTGCTGATCACCTCGGTGTGTCTGATCTGGCGCTTTTCCCGCAGGGCGATTTCCGGCAACTGGCGGGGATTCCCTACGACGCCGACGCGCCTGTCAGCAGGAACGCACCGCTGGAGCGTCCAATGATTCCAGCGAATTACACCTACGTGGAACGGCTCAATCTGTGCGATCTTCTGGTGAACGTCCCCCACTCCGGCGCGTTTGAGCTGGCGCCGCTTGAAGCGGCGCTGTGTGGCGTGCCGGCGGCAGTGACCAACGACCGTAGCGCCATGGCGGAGGTCGTCGGCGATGGGGCGTATCTGCTCGAACCGATTGACAGCGCTATCCACAGTTCCGGCGGATGGCAGCACTTCGTCGGCGCCTGCACGATTGCCGACGCAATTCTGACGATTAAGGAAGACGCCGACCTGCGCGCAGAACTGATCCGCAAGGGTCGCGCCAATGCGCTGCGTTACACCGAAGAGCCGTTGCGTCGTGGTCTGCAACAGGCGCTCGAACTGGCGTGCGGGTAAGGAGGTTCTATGGGTGACATCATTGTTATCGGGTTAGGCGGGATGGGGAGCGCCGCGGCGCACCATCTGGCGCGCCGCGGGCATCATGTGATCGGGCTGGAACGCTTCACACCTGCGCACAACCGCGGATCGAGCCACGGTCGATCGCGGATCATTCGCCAGGCGTATTTCGAGGACCCTGCGTATGTGCCTTTGCTGCTGCGCGCGTATGAACTGTGGGAAGAACTCCAGCGCACGAGCAGCGAACCGCTGCTGACAATCACCGGCGGTCTGATGATCGGTCGAGCAGAGAGCAGCGTGGTCAGCGGCGCACTGCGCAGCGCCCAAATGCACAACCTGCCCCACGAACTGCTCGATGCCGCCGACATCCGCCGACGTTTCCCGCCCTTCAACGTCAGCAATGATGAGGTTGCGCTGTACGAGGCGCGCGCCGGATTTCTCGACCCCGAAGCGACGATTCGGGCGCACCTCGATCAGGCGGTGCGTTCTGGCGCCGATCTGCACTTCAATGAGCCGGTTACTGCCTGGGAAGCGACCCCTGGCGGCGTGCGCGTCACCACGCCGCAGGGTGTCTACGAAGCCGAACGTGCCGTGATCGCGCCGGGCGCATGGGCGCCGCGCCTGTTCGCCGATCTGACGCTGCCGTTGACCGTCGAGCGCCAGGTGCTCTACTGGTTCGAGCCGGTCGGCGGACGTGAGCCATTCAGCGCTGATCGATTCCCGATCTATATCTGGGAAGACGCCAGCGGCGATGCGCTCTACGGGTTTCCCGCGCAGGACGGACCACCAGGCGGCGTCAAGGTCGCTTTCTTCTACCGCGGGCATCCAACCGACCCGGATCTGGTGGATCGCGCGGTGCATCCCGAGGAGATTGCCGAAATGCGCGCTGCTCTGGGGCAGCGCATTCCCAATCTGAATGGACCGCTTGTGGCAACGGCCACCTGCCTCTACACCCTCACACCCGATCACCATTTCGTCATTGCGCCGCATCCGCGTGTGCCACAGGCGATTATCGCGTCACCCTGCTCAGGTCACGGGTACAAGTTCGCCAGCGTGATCGGCGAAATCCTGGCAGACCTGGCGACGAGCGGCAGCACCCGCCATCCAATTGCGCTTTTCGATCCGGCGCGCTTCAGAGGATCGGGCGCATAGCCGCGCACAGATCGCTCCAGGTGGGAGGATCGCTCAGATTGGGGGTTGGCAACCCGGCAAGCGCCAGGGTCGCTGCCGTTTCTGCGCGACTGAGCGGTTGATGATCACGCGCCGGATCGATCACCGGTTCGGCTGATGACCCGGCGACGCGCAGCAGTGCGTGCAGTACGGCAGGAGCGTCAGCACGATCCACCGGTTGATCCGGCGCAATAGCCAGCGACGCCGTGCGCGGTCCGTTTCCGTCCAGCGCACCTTCGAGCAGCAGCAGGTGCGTCGGAGTAAAGTGCCGATGACCGGGCGGAACATCGATTGTCCATTCCAGCGGCACGCCCTGGTCGAGCAGATGGCGCTGAAAACCGCGCAACAGCGCTCCTTCCCACACCTCACGCGGGTGGATGTCGTGTGTCAGGCAGAATGCTGCCAGCGCGCCAGCCGCCTCGCCGATGTTCCACTCTACCGGATGGAGCCGGTACGAGCCATTCGAGAGGTGGGTCGTGCCGATATTCTTGCATGCAGCGAGCAGATTCGCCGGACGCTGCGGGATGAGTGCGCCCAGCGGAATCTGGAACGGCAGGGTTGGCGCAAACATACTGCGCGGATTTCCCACTGCTGGATGGAGGTCCATAAAATACCACCCAACGCCGCACGAATCGGAGAAATGCGCCGCGCGCGCCGTCGTGCGTCCGGCAGCCAGAATATCGCTGGCGGTCACGCGCCGCAGCGCCCGGATGCGCCGTGACTCGCGGATGTACGGCGCCTTCGACAGACCATCGGCGGTTCCCATGACCTCGGGCAGAAGGCGCAGACCAGAGTAGCCATACCCGCTGCGGTCATCGCGTGGAACTTCGGTTTGCAGCCAGTAGAGAAACGACAGGGACAACCGTTTCGCTTCGTCGAGAATCCGCTCACGCTCTTCAGGCGTTGCGCCGATCAGGTCGGCGTGGTGATAATCGTTCGCATTCCAGTTGATCATCGCAATATCGCGCAACGCGCCGGAAGGGTCGAACAGACGCCCTGACAACAGGCGGCGATAGGTCCAGAACGGCGGCAGCCCGGTCGGTCCAGCCTCGAACACGCGAAACGGGCGCGGCGAGCCGTCGGATGCCGTGAGGGTCAGTGTAAACGGTTGCGCATCCCGCAGGCGCTCGTACCCTGCCGGCTTCGGAATCGTGTGGTCTTCGCCAGGACGATATTCGACTGCGAAGCAGAACGTGAACCCCTGCACCTCGCCGGGGCGTGCCGCTTCCGGCGCATCGGCTTCGCCCGTATCGTCGCGCGACTCCGCGCCTGTCACCCATGGCGCACCCGCCAGCGGCAGCAGATCGCCGAGGTCGGTTGCATCGAGAAAGAAGCGCGCCGTGATGGTCACATCTCCATCGGCGCCCGCCGCCGTGACGCTGGTGATCGCGTCGTCCTGCACCATGGCGGAGACCGGGGTATGGTTGTACAGGATCGTCAATCGTCCGCTGGCGATGTGCGACGCCAGCAGATCCTCGATAACTGCCACGCCGACTCGCGGCTCAAAGCAGAGCGCCGAAACCCAGCCGTCGCCAGGGTTGAGCGGCGCGCCGTCGGGCATGGCAGTTACCCCAAACCGGCGGCGGTAGTGGTCGCGGATCGCCTCGCGGAACGCTGCATACCTGCGGGTGGCGCCGAACGTCTCGATGTAGCGGTGTTCATCGAGGGCGCTAACCCCCTGACTGGTCGCCTGACCGCCGGTCCAGTCAGTCGCTTCGGTAAGGATCACCGAAGCGCCGTTGTCGCAGGCGGCGAGCGCCGCTGCCACCCCGCCCAGGCTGCCGCCAATGATGGCAATATCGCATGAGAGACCGGTGTTCATAACCGTTCTTCATCTTTTTACGGTTTATTTCGACAGCCGGAACCTCGACGACTGTTGTCGCCGCAGGACCTGCTTCGTACAGCGATCGCTTGTTCTGATCGGGAGCTCCAGTGGTAGAGTTCGAGTCCGCCTGGCAGCACCGACATGAAGTACAGTTTGATGACCCGATTGCGCCCTTTTTCCAGGCTCAATCTGATCAAAGCGAAACCGGCTTCTGGCCGCCCCAGGATTTGATTGACGTTGATCTCCTCTTGTTACCCGGGGAAAAGCCGCCAAAGCGACGACGCAGAAGATACGGCAGGACCGGGTAGAAACCCGGACGAGTCGCCGTTTTAGCCGGGCTTGCAATGCACGGCGGCGCTACTACCCCTCGCCGCGCAACCGACGCAACTCCTCTTCCAGGGCGCGCAGGCGCGCTTCAACTTCAGCCCGCGCCTGCGCCTCGCGCCGCGCCTGCTCCTCCGCTTCAGCGCGCGCCTGCGCCTCGCGCCGCGCCTGTTCCTCCGCTTCGACGCGCGCCTGCGCCTCGCGCCGCGCCTGCTCCTCGGCTTCAGCCGCCCGCTGCACCACCGTCGCATAGTCGCCGAATGGCACACCGCGATCGTCAGAGCAGACGACGTGATCCCCCTCCACCCCCAGCCACAGGTCGGCAATCACCAGGTGCACCCGTCCAGCAGCGTCCGGCGGGTGCAGCCGGTACGATCCCTCCTCCAGACGATAGTCGAGCAGACGCAATCGCCGTGTCCCGCCGCGCCTGACACTATCCACAATCACGTACTGTGCTACCCCTGCCCGCGCGTAGTGCGCCACCTTGCGCTCCAGGTCGTTCTCGCGCGTCTCGGGCGAGGTGATTTCGATGATCAGCGCCGGACGCACGCCTTCGACCGCCACCTCGAAGGTGCTCCAGTCCTGGCGTTCTGCGATGCCGGGAATGACCATCACATCCGGTCCGTGCGGGCGCAGGTCGGGAGCGTCCCAGGCGATGCGCACATCACTGAGCACAATCGCCGCGCCGGACCCCTCCAGCCGCGCGCGCAGCACGGCGGTGAGGTACATCCGGTCGGT
>ERZ1685331.129-NODE-129-length-17091-cov-15.661129_pt1 | contig 17091 bp, 20 predicted proteins | sample MGYA00580194_ERZ1685331 | MGnify/ENA primary metagenome ERZ1685331 (study PRJEB41501, sample SAMN08275520) | hot springs metagenome | biome: alkaline hot spring; material: microbial mat | place: Russia: Ush-Beldyr | collected 2015-07 | depth 0.5 m m ...
AGGCGAGCGGGAGAGGGGAGGGGGCAGGGGGAGGGGTGAGGGCAAAGCGGCGGATTGCCGGAATCGTTTTTCCAATGGCAACAGCAGGCTTCGGCGGTGAGCCTGGCGATTGATCGCCAGGCGAGAGAATAAGCCTTTCACGGCCTTTCGCACAGCAATTGGCATTACACTGGAGAGTGAGTCCGAAGTTCAGCGCGCATCCAGAAACCGGGCCAGGAACTCCACCCGGCGCCGTTTGGCGTCCACCACGTTCTCCGTCTTCAGAAAACTGTGCCCCTCGTCCGGGTAGAGGACGAAATCACATTCCTTCCCCAGCGCCTGGAGCGCGTCCCGCGCCTGGATAGATTCCTGCGCCGGACAGCGCGGGTCGTTGGCCCCGCAGATGAGTTGAACGGGCGCCCGGATGCGGTCCAGGAAGAAGAACGGCGAGCGCTCGTAGTAGCGGTCCCGGTCCCTCTCCGGGTCGCCGAAGTTCTCCCGGTCCCACTGCTGCAGGTCCTCCCGCTCGCTGGCGTACTCGGTGAACCAGTTCAGGAACGGCACCACGGCCGACCCCGCCGCCCAGCGGTCGGGATAGCCGGTGAGCGCGGTCATCGTCAGATAGCCGCCGTAACTGGTGCCGGTGACAGCAATGCGTGCCGGATCCGCCAGCCCTTCCTGGACCAGATAGTCGGCGCCTGCCACCACGTCGCGGGTGTCGCCACCGCCCAGGTCAAAGCGGTTGGCCAGTTGCCACTCCCGCCCGTAGCCCGTGGAGCCCCGGTAGTTGGGGGCCAGCACCACCCACCCCCGGCTGACCATATGCTGGACCAAGGGGTCCCACGTCACTTGAGTCAGCCACGTTGGGCCGCCATGGACGTAGACGACCGCCGGGGAGGGCCCCCGGACGGCGCGCGGACGGTAGAGGAGCGCAGGCACCCCCCGCCCATCCAGACTGGGGTAGCGGACCTCCTCCGGCATTCCAAAGGGAGCATCCTCCAGTTCGGGCGGCAGGGAGTAAGTCAGTTGGCAGAGACTTCCATCAGTCAGGTGCAACCGCCAGAGGTCGGGCGGGCGGCGGGGGTTGTCAAAGATGAATAGGAGGCCCGTGTCGTCGGGCGTGAAGCAGGGGAAGGCGTGGACGCCCGGCTCCACCTGATAGGACTCCACTGCACCGGAGGCGAGATCGGCGACCTCTATCCAGTTGACCGGCCCCCGACTGTGTACCCAGGCCAGACGCCGACCATCCGGAGACCACGCCGGGTGGTCCCGGTCGCCCTCGCCGTCCGTCAGCCAGGCCAGGGCGCCGGAGGCCAGATCCCAGAGGGCAACCTGGAAGCATCCGTCCCGCTCCGCAACGCAGGCCAGGCGGGAGCCGTCCGGGGACCAGGCCGGGTGCTTGGCACAGAGCGGCCCCTCGGGCCCGGCGACCGGCCAGGGCTCCCCACCCCCCGCCGGAACGACGAAGATCCCCGTATCCTGCCCGCGCGTCATACAGACCACTGCCAGATACCGCCCGTCGGGGGACCAGACGACCGCCAGGTCGGAATACGGGAGGTTCAGGACGGGCCGGACCGGCCCGCCCGCCACCGGCAAAATGTACGTGTCCATCCGGCCGGAGCGGTTGGAGATCAACGCGATATGACGCCCATCGGGCGACCAAGAGAAGTAGGGAGCGATCAGGTCGGGCGTTTCAGGGGTCAGATTGGTGTGGCGGCCCGTCTCCCGGTCGTAGAGCCAGATGTCGTACTGCTCGCTGCCGTCCAGGTCCAGCACATAGGCCAGGTGGCAGCCGTCGGGGGACCAGCGAGGGGCGTGTTTGGCCCCCGGCCCTTCGGTGACCTGACGGGGCGGCAGGCTCCCGTCGATCGGAACCAGATAGACCTCCCACCGCCCGGTGCGGTTCCAGGAAAAAGCGACCTCCGCCCTATCGGGCGAGAGGTCAAAGAGTTCGTCCACATAGGGGACGCGGAGGAGTTCATCCAGAGGGAGAATGGGATGAGAGTTCATATACCGGAGAAAGCGACAGGGATCTTGCGGCGGCGGTCTCTGACCACCACCGCAAAACCCCCTTTTTATCTCTGGACCCCTTCGCCGTTAAACCCTCGGCCGATGCCGCGATAGACGAAGCCCAGTGAACGGACGAAGGCCGGGTCGTAGATGTTCCGCCCGTCCACCAACACCGGGCAGCGCATCCGGTCCCGAATCCGCTCCAGGTCCAGGTTCTTGAACTCGTTCCAGTCCGTAACGATGACAATGGCATCACAGCCATCGGCCAGGGAGTAGGGGTCGGGAGCCATCTCCACATCCGGGAGTATGCGCCGGGCGACCTCCATCGCCACCGGGTCGTAGGCCCGCACCCGCCCGCCCTCGGCGATAATGTAGCGGGCGATGTCTATGGAAGGAGCCTCCCGCATATCGTCGGTATTGGGTTTGAAGGCCAGGCCCAGGAGGCCCACCACGGCACCGTCCAGAGAACCCAGCACGTCCCGCAGTTTCTTCACCACTAACCGCCGCTGGTAGGCATTAACGCTCATCACCGCCTGGAGAATCTGAGGTTGGAAGCCATTGCTGAGAGCCATATGGGCCAGTGCCTTGACGTCCTTGGGGAAACAGGACCCGCCGTATCCCACTCCCGCGTCCAGGAACATCCGCCCGATGCGGGGGTCGTAGCCCATGCCATTAGCGACCTCTTTGACATCCGCGCCGACCGCTTCGCAGATGGCCGCGATTTCGTTGATAAATGAGATGCGGGTCGCCAGGAAGGCGTTGGAGGCGTACTTGATCATCTCCGCGGTGCGCAGGTCGGTGATGACGATGGGCGCGCGCAGGGGCAGGTGGAGTTGGGCCACCTTCTCCGCCGCGTCCCGGTCCAGGGAACCCAAGACGACCCGGGCCGGGTTCATAAAGTCGTTGATGGCGGAGCCCTCCCGTAGGAACTCAGGGCAGGAGACAACAGAGAACTTTACCGAATCGCCCCGGCGGGCCCGGATAATATCGGCCACCCAGTCCCCGGTCCCCACGGGCACGGTGGACTTATTGACAATGATCAGCGGGTGATCCATTACATCGGCGATCGCCTCGGCCGCTGCGCGCACGTGTCGCAGGTCCGCTTCCCCATCCACTCCTTCCGGCGTTCCCACGGCGATGAAGACAAACTCCACGTCCCGGATGGCCTCTGCAAAGGAAGTGGTGAAGAAGAGCCGCCCGGCGCGGACGTTTCGTTCTACCAGTTCCTCCAGGCCCGGTTCATAGAAAGGCATAATACCCTGCTTCAGTTTCTCAATTTTCTCCTCGTTGATGTCCATGCAGGTCACCTGGTTACCCAGGTCCGCAAAGCAGGCCCCGGTGACCAGCCCAACGTATCCGACGCCGATAACCGCAATGTTTCTCACGACGCTTATCCCTCCAGACAGTATGGTCAGCGCCTTATGATACCATCAAGGGATGGATTTGGCAACCGGGCAAGTTTGAACATGTGCATCCCCACTTGGAAGAATAGCAAATCCGGGTATAATATATCCCACACCCCCAGGGACATACAGGCAAATAGGAACGGCAATGGCAGAGTCATTGCAGATTCGCATTCGGCGCGCCCGTCCGGCCGACGCGGAACGAATCGCCGCTTTCGTCAACCGGGGACGCCCCCAAAAGCCTGTGACACCCACAGAGGTGCTCCAACGGTTTGGGACCATCGGCTTCCTGCTGGCCGAATCCGATGAAGAGCTGTTCGGGCTTCTGGGGTGGCAGGTGGAGAACCTGGTGGTGCGGGTGACGGACTTTCTGGTCTTTCCGGCCCGCCTCCGTCTCCTGGTTGGTCAGGCATTGCTCACGGCTATGGAAGAAGCAGCCCAGGAACTGATGTGCGAGGCAGCCATTCTGATCATCCCGACCAGCGCGCCGCCAGAAGTCCTTCAGTTCTGGGAAACCTTCGGCTATCAACCCCGGGACATCGCCAGTCTTCCCCGGGCCTGGCGGGAAGCCGCGCGCGAGGCCAATCCACTCCAGAACCAAGTTGTGCTGAAACAACTTCGGACTGACCGAATTCTGCGGCCTATCTGAGCAAAGACCCGTGAATCTTCATCCACCCTCTCTATGGAGGTAAGATGTCCAAGTTGACCGGATTCATTCAGCACCACCCCCGGCTGACAGCCTGGATCGTTCTGGCCGTCGGCATGGTGGCCATTCTGGTCTGGTCCGCCCGCGATGTGGGCCTGCTGCCTGGACAATGGGCAGCGTTGATTATCGCCACCGTAGGTGTGGCTGGGCTATGCGTGTGGATCATCGGTTGGGAGGATGAGGAGGAGAAGGAGGAAGAATCGGGCACCGAGGGGAAACCAGCATAACCGCGCCGGAACAGGGTGCCCCAGGAAACGCAAACAAAAAACAAGAGGAACAAGTCTGGTGCGATCAGTACCAGACGACAAAAGAGGTTGGGGCCGTAACGGCTTGCGTACCAGCCTGTACGGTGACCTCTATCACGATTTTCTGCCCGGACGGGAGCCCGGAAAAGTAGAACGTCAGGCTGGAAATCCCCCGAGAATCTGTGGCGTTCATTGGATAGACCGTCGGCCCGTTGGGGAAGCGGATCGTCGCCGTTGCCTGAACTCCCTTCATTGGCTGACGACCAGCGCCGGTCACGTAGAGATAAACCGTCTGGTATCCCTCCCGACCGGTGACAGGGTAACGCACGAAGGCGTAAGCCCGTAGATCCGCTTTCTCCCCAAGAGTCACAATCGCCGCGGGCCGGGCCGACAGAGGTTGCGGTCTGCGGTACTCCTCAGGTACTCCAAATTTCTGCATATACGCCAACCCCAATGCTCCAACGACGACCCGGTCCCCGCGCGGTCGCTCTGGATGCCACTCCAGGCGAGTGCGCTGGAAATATTGAACGATTCGCCCGCCCTCTATGAGAGGCTCAGAAATGGGGTAGCCAAACACATCCAGTCCACCATTCTGATTGTAGAAAGTGAGGAACGCATAGGAGACGGTGTGGCCTGTCTCCGGAAAATATCGCTGGAGAGGATTCCCGCGCGGGGCCTGGTCCGGTGGAATGGGCGGGGTCCTTCGTCCCAGCTCCTCCCCCAAAAGGCCCAACTGGACCCTGTAAGGAGCCGGGTTTCCCGGATGCCATTCCATCCGCACATTGTCAAAATACTGCACCCATAGCCCCAGGCGGGGATCATAAAAGACCTCCGTCTGTGGATAACCCAAAATGCGGCTCCCCCCATATTTCCGAAAGAACTCCAGGAACGGCCCTTTGACGTAGTGGCCTGTCAGTTGGAAGTATTCTGACTCCCCTTCCGGGAAGGCCGGTTGCCCGTTCGGCGAGGCAGCGACGGGAGCGACGAGCCAGATCAGCACCACCAGCCCAACCAGAATCCCTGCTTCTCCCAGCCGCGACCAGAAATTATTGGCCATCGCCCCTCCCCTATCAGAACACCGGTTTCTATTATATAGATTTTATCTCCAGCGCTGGATTCTGTCAATCCCCCAAAAGTCCTATTCCAAACCCAGTGGGATCGGGGGTTCGCCACAGGTTTTGCATCCGGTACAGGAAAGTACGCCTGATCCACAATGTCCATCATATCCAATTTTGTCTTACTGGGCAGGTACGATAGCAAAGCGGAAAGCCCCCTGGAATCGGTCCTCTATCCAGATACGCACCTCATATGTACCCGGATCATACCCTCCCGGCCGCCGGTAATATAGAAATGTCACCCCATGCTCCCCTACCATATATGGGCAATTGGGCAATCGGACCCACCACAGACAAGTATTTCCATCTAGATATTCCCCCTCCCGATACCAGCCATATGTCCAGGTTGCGCCCCGGCTCATTCCCTCGTAGCGGATAAAGGCGTAGACCCGAAAGTCCCCGGCGGTAAATTCGGTACCGGGTTGAACAGGTTGCCCGTTCTCCACCCCCAGAGCGAATGTCTCTAAGTGAATCCGAGCCTCCGGGCGGGCCGGAACGGCGCCCGGCAGGGGCGAATGGACGGTATCCGGCATCGGATAGAATGGAGTGGGTGTCGGCGCCGGTGATGGAGTGGCCGTGGGCGAAGGTAAGGTCGGCAGCGGCGTTGGAGAAGGGGTCCCCGTCGCAGTCGGAGACGGCTGAAAGGTCGCGGTTGGAGACTGTACCGCCGACACGAAGGGCGTTACACCGACAGGAGAGGGAGTCACTGCCCGCCAGCGCTCCTGAACATAAAAGATGCTTCCGCCCAAAATCAACGCCATAACCGCCACGTAAAGCCAGCGAATGCCGCTCCGCCGCGCCGCTTCCCGAATAAAGTAATAAGGGGCAGTCCGGGCATGGCGAAATTTGAACACGCTGACCCCGATGGCCACTGCGGTTAAGACAAGCAACCCAAGGGCAATCCCATAGAGGAGAAGAGCAGACCATTGCGGCACGACGATATTCCCCCTACCCTATTTGCTGCGCGGTGAAGATGCTACCGTAGATGAAGAATAGCACAAGCCCCTGGAGCCCCGATAGCAGACGGAATCAGAGGGATTGTATCAATGATTGACCGCTTCCGGCTTCAAGACGCCGATGAAAGGAAGATTCCGATACGCTTCGGCGAAATCTAACCCGTAGCCAACGACGAATTCGTCGGGAATCTCAAACCCGATAAAGTCCAGGGGAACATCAATCTCACGGCGAGAGGGTTTGCTCAGCAGGGTACAGATGCGGAGGCTGGCCGGGTGGCGAGTCCGCAAGTTGCGGGTGATATAATCCATTGTACGGCCGGTATCTATGATGTCCTCTATGATCAGCACATGACGCCCTTCTATGCTTCGCTCCAGGTCCAGCAGGATGCGTACCACCCCACTGCTCACAGTCCCGCTGCCATAGGAGGAAATGACCATAAAATCCACTTCGTGGCGAAATTCCAGATGGCGGGTCAGATCAGCCAGAAAAACGAAGGCCCCTTTCAGAATGCAGACCAGAAGGGGGAAGTCCCTGTCACTGTACAACCGATTGATCTCCTCAGCCAGGGAGCGCACCCGAGCCTGGAGCACATCTTCCGGGATTAATATCTTCGCCACGTCGTCATACAGGCTCATATCCTTGCCTCATCTGGAATGCTTTGCGGTCCATTCCTTTGCTCCCTCCGGTCAAAGGATAAAGTCGGAAACTTGCGGCGGAGACACGACCACGACATTCCCCCACAGCGCGGCCGTCTGGGGACGAGAGAAAGCAGCCCCGCGGAGTAGCCGGTTACTCTTGAAGAACGACAGGCCGCCCCTGCTTAAAGGCCTCCAGTTGGGCCTCCAGCTCGGCTCGTCGGGCCGCCGCGGCCTCCTGTCCCTTTTCTATCAACACCTGAATTCCAGAGCGAATCCGCTCCCGCAGTTCCGCTCCGCCGTACGGTGCCAGCAGGATTCCCAAGACGGCCCCTATTAGCGCCCCGCAGAGCATACCCACCAGGAATCCGATCAATTTTCGCATCGCGCTCCTTTCATCTGAAGGTCTGTTATGCTTATTATAACCCTTTCAGGCTAATTGACAAGAGCACCCACTGGCATTTTTGGCCGAGAGAGCTTATAATTTTTCGTAGCAAAGACGGAGGGACCACCAATGAAAGCCATGGTGCTTCGCTCGCCTCGCTCTGTAGAGGAAAGCCCCTTGGAGATGACCACTCTCCCCCTTCCCGAACCCGGCGATGAGGAAATCCGCCTGCGCGTTCGGGCCTGTGGTGTCTGCCACACCGACCTGCACACGGTAGAGGGAGACCTCCCACTACCCAAACTTCCGGTCGTTCCCGGACATCAGGTGGTGGGCACAGTAGATGCAGTCGGGGAGAACGTCAATCGGTTCGCCGTAGGTCAGCGAGTGGGGGTACCCTGGCTTTACCAAACCTGCGGCGTCTGTGAGTTCTGCCAACGGGGGATGGAAAATCTATGCCGTCAGGCCCGCTTCACCGGTCTCCACGCCGATGGCGGTTACGCTGAGGCAATGGTCGTCCATCAGGATTTCGCCTATCCGATTCCCGAATCATTCTCCGATCAGGCAGCAGCACCGTTGCTCTGCGCGGGCATCATCGGCTATCGCGCTTTGCGGCTCAGCGGAATTCGGCCAGGAGACCGCCTGGGAGTGTGGGGGTTCGGCGCTTCGGCCCATATCACCCTGCAAGTTGCGCAGTATTGGGGATGCCAAGTCTACGTCTTTACCCGAGGGGAAAGACACCGGCAACTGGCCAGGGAACTGGGCGCTGCCTGGGTGGGAGGCGCGGAGAACGATCCCCCCGCCCCAGTCCATGGGGGCATTATCTTTGCCCCGGCTGGGATGCTGGTCCCCCAAGCGCTGCGGGTGCTGGAGCGGGGTGGAACTCTGGCCCTGGCTGGGGTCACCATGACTCCCATTCCGGAACTGGATTATGACCACCTTTTGTATTGGGAGCGAGGGGTGCGAAGTGTTGCCAATTTCACCCGGCAGGACGCGATGGAATTCCTCCAGTTGGCCGCCGAAATTCCTGTCCGGACCACCATGCAGACATTTCCACTGGAGGCGGCTAACGAGGCGCTCCTTGCCCTGAAGCAGGGCCGGATCAACGGAGCGGGGGTGCTGATCCTGTAGGTCTTTTACAAAAACCACGAAGGAACACACCACGGGAAGGGGATTTGGCGGCGGCGGCCTTCGGCCGCCGCCGCCAAATCCCCCCCTTCCTCCCCTCCCCTCGCCCGCCGCCGCAGGCGAGCGGGAGAGGGGAGGGGCCGGGGGAGGGGTGAGGAACGTAAAGCGATTGCACCGGCTTAACTTGTGACCGATGCAGTAACACACGGTTGCGGTTTCCCGCGCGTGTGGTAAAATATGTTTCCATCAGGGTGGACTGATGAATCTTGGAGGACCCCATGCCTGTCTCAAACGAAGAGTTGCGGAATCACCTTCTACAAGAACGGGTGTACCTTCTGGAACAGTTGACCCGATCGGGAGAAAACGAGTATCGCGGAGCCGGCTACGGAAACCACATCGCTGACGATGCCACGGAGACGTTTGAGCAGGCCAAAGAGGTCTCCCTTCAGCGAAACGAGACCTCTTTGCTCTGGCTGGTAGACCACGCCCTGGAGAAGTTTGAACTGGGCACGTATGGCATCTGCGAGGCATGTGGCGCCCCGATTGATCGGGCTCGCTTAAAAGCCCTCCCCTACGCTCTTTACTGTCTGGACTGTCAGACCCAGATGGAGCAGCGCCGGTAAGGGTAACTTTCGGAGACAGCCCACAGGGGTGCTTTGTTGTCCGGTCTCAAAAACCCGATTCTACCCACTGTTGCAGGAACGGTTCTTGCCCTGGACCAACTCAGCAAGTCCTGGGTGGTCGCCCATATGAGTTTGGGAGAGTCCAGGGAAGTGGCTTCATGGCTGGCTCCTCTTTTCTCCTTGACATATGTCACCAACACCGGCATCGTTTTCGGCCTTTTCCAGGGCATGGGGAATCTTCTCCTGATTGTCGTTTTCATTGCTATCATTACGATATTCCTCTATTACCGCCATCTCCCATCGGGCCCGATGTCCCTCCACATCGCCCTGGGCCTGCAATTGGGTGGTGCCCTGGGCAACCTGGTGGATCGGCTGACGCGCGGCGCAGTGGTGGATTTCATCGACCTGAACTTCTGGCCCCTGCACCACTGGCCCATTTTTAACCTGGCGGATACCAGTATTGTGGCGGGAGTCGTCCTGCTGCTGCTGGTGATGTTGACCGAAAAAGAGCGCCGACCAGTATCTGCACCTGAGAGGAGCGGGGGACTGGAGAGCCCCGAAGCCGCAGAATGACCCCTTCGGTAGAACCCGTGTCTGAAGAAACCTTGTTCGTTCTTCCCCCGGAGGAAGCGGGAGAGCGGTTAGACCGGGCACTGGCGGCCCGATTCCCCCAATTCAGCCGGGCCCAACTCCAGCGGCTCATCCGTTCTGGCGCCATCACCGTCAACGATGCGGTGGTCCGGCCGGCCTACCGGCTTGCCCCGGGTGACCGGATTATGGTGACTTTCCCGGAAGAACCAACAGTCCGTCCCGAGTCCCTCCCGCTGGATATTGCTTATGAAGACGAGTACTTGCTGGTGGTGAACAAACCGGCGGGAATGGTGGTCCATCCGGCCGCGCGCATCGTCAGTGGCACACTCGTCAATGTCTTGTTGGCTCACTGCCCCCAGGTAGCGGACGTGGGGGGCCCGGACCGGGCGGGCATCGTCCACCGGCTGGATCGGGAGACATCGGGGCTCATCGTCGTCGCGAAGAATCCGGAGACCCACGCGGCTCTCCAACGGCAGTTTAAGCGCCGATTAGTCCGCAAGACCTACGTTGCGCTGGTGGAGGGACAGGTCCACCCTCGCGAGGGCATCATTGAGGTTCCCATCGGCCGGGACTCGAAAGACCGAACCCGTATGGCTGTCTCTCGGACAGGCCGTCCGGCGATTACGCAGTATCGGGTGGTGGAGTTCTTCCCCCAGTACACACTGCTGGAGGTCCGCCCCCACACCGGCCGGACGCATCAGATACGGGTGCATCTGGCCTGGCTGGGCTACCCGGTGGTGGGAGACCGCGTCTATGGGCGGCGCCGCCAGACGGTATTGCCGGACCGCCATTTCCTTCATGCCTGTGAACTCGCCTTTACCCATCCGGTCACCGGTGAGAAACTGCTCCTTTCTGCCCCGCTTCCGCCGGAACTGGCGGCCCTCCTGAACCAGTTGCGGCGAGAGAAAGGCATACGTTAACGGAGGCCCATCGTTTCCATGTCGGATGACCTGCTTCAACGGGTTGTTTCGTCCCCCGAACCATCGGGTCCGGGCTTCCGATTGCGGGCTGCCCGGGAGGCCCGGGGACTTTCCTACCAGGATGTGGAGGCCGCCACCCGCATCCGTATCCGCTATTTGGAGGCCTTGGAAACGGGAAAATATGATGTGATGCCGGGGGGAGAGGCCCAGGTGCGCGGCTTCCTGCGCCGCTACGCTGCCTTTCTGGACATCCCGCCGGAAGAGATGATTGCTCTCTATGAACGGGAGACTCATCGGGAGGCCATTCCCCCGTCCCCGGCGCTGGTCCCGACTCCTCCGTCTTCTTCCAGACCCTCTCCTGCTCCCGCCGTCCGCCCGACCTCTCCGGAACTTCTTTCCAGGCGGAGGCTGCCAACCTTGGCCCTGTTGGGCCTGTTGGTTCTGATCGGAGCCCTCGCGCTGGGGGCGGTATGGCTGGCAACCCGTTCGGAGCAGATTTTCCCTGCCTCCCGGCCCGCACCGACGGCTGGTACGCCCAGGCCCGCCGCCTTTCCCTCGCCTATGGTCACTGCCACCCCTGCTGCTCCGACCTCGGTTCCAACCCCTGCCGCAACCCCGACCTTTCCCGTCTCCACCAGCGGGGTCACCCTGACCTTGGAGGCCCGGGAACACGTCTGGGTGCGGGTGACGGTGGACGGCTTCACCGCTTTTGAGGGCATGCTCTCCCCGCTAGCTCCCCAAACCTGGGTGGGACAGGAGATGGTCATCGTGGAGACCGGCAATGGAGCCGGAGTAATTGCGATAGTAAACGGACAATCCCAGGGTCCTCTTTGTGGGCGTGGCGAGGTCTGTGCGCGCGGCTGGGGGCCAGAAGGGGAAATTCCAGAAGTTAATCGCTAAAAAGGAGGTATACTATGCGACCGTGGCTGAAGGCCGGATTGATCGGGGGCGGTGTTCTCAGCGTTCTGACCATCCTGACAAGTCTGGGAACTCTTTTGCCCTCGGAAGTCAGCACGATCATTAGTTGCTGCCTCTGTATCCCCTTTTTCCTGGCCTACCTGGGGACGGGCGCCCTGGCGGCCTACTGGCTAACGCCGCCCCGGATGGCGGGGTCGGGCGCGAAAGAGGGTGCCCTGGCAGGCGTGATTGCCGGAGCGATAGATGCGGTCATCACTGTAATGATGACGCTGATTACGGGCCCCGCCGGGGTCCAGCAGGCCCTCCAGCAGATGCCGCCGGAGACTTTGCAGGCGCTGGAGGAGATAGGGCTGAGCGGTATGCTCACCACTGGCGGAATGGCAGCCCTCAGTTGTGTCGGCGGCATCTGCGGCATCCTCTGGGCCGTCGCGATGGGCGCGGCCGGAGGTGCCATCTTGGCCGCCGCCAAACGGGATTGATGCCCCAAACGGAATTACAGTATACCACCACCCAATCTGCACGAATGTACCGCCAATCCATTGACGGTGTCGTCTTCTACCAATTTAAGGGGCTGGACGGCACCGGGCTGACTCATGCGCTCCTCACCCGTCTGGGCGGGGTGAGCCAGGGGCCCTTCGCCACCCTCAACCTGGGCCACACCGTCGGCGACGACCTGACTGCGGTTCAGGAGAACCACCGGCGGGTCTTCGCCCTCTTCGGCGTGGACCGGAAGCAGGTGGTCAGCCCCTACCAGGTCCACAGCGCCCATGTCCGGCCTGTGGGGTGGGAGCACGGCGGCACCGTCCAGAACGCTACCGACGGTTTGCTGACTATCACCCCCGGGCTGATGTTGCTCTTCCGCTTCGCCGATTGTGTCCCGCTCCTGCTCTGGGACCCGGTCCATCGGGCCGTGGGACTGGTACATGCCGGATGGCGCGGGGCAGCGAACAGTGTCGTCCGGGCCGCGGTGGACGCGTTCATTCGCTACGCGGGAAGCCGTCCGGAGGACCTATGGGCGGGTATCGGGCCGGCCATCGGCCCCTGCTGCTACCAGGTGGGGCCCGAGGTGATTGCAGCGGTAGGGGCAACCCTTGCGGTTGCCCCACTGGTCCACCGCCGGGACGACGGCCTCTACCTGGACCTGCCCGGCGTGGTGCGGGCCGAACTGGAAGCCCTGGGCGTCCGTCAGATAGAGACCTCCGGCCTCTGCACCGCCTGCCACACCGACGAGTGGTTCTCCCACCGGGCCGAAGGCGGGCGGACCGGACGGTTCGGCGTGCTGGTGATGATGGACCGGTGACCGCCGTTCATTTTGACCTCATCGCCACCGACGGCCGCGCCCGCGCTGGCCTCCTCCACACCCCCCACGGCGACGTCCCCACCCCCGTCTTCATGCCGGTGGGCACCCAGGGGACCGTCAAGGCCGTCTCCCCGCGCGACCTGAAGGACCTGGGGGCGACGATGATTCTCGCCAACACCTACCACCTCTACCTGCGCCCCGGGGATGAGCGCATCGCCCGTCTGGGCGGACTGCACCGGTTTATGGCCTGGGACGGCCCCATCCTCACCGATTCGGGCGGGTTCCAGGTCTTCAGCCTGGCCCAAATGCGCCGGGTGGATGCCGACGGGGTCACCTTCCGTTCCCACATAGACGGCTCCGAGCACCGCTTCACGCCGGAGAAAGTGATGGCCATCCAGGAGAACCTGGGGGCAGACATCATCACCTGCCTGGACGAGTGCGCACCGCCGATGGACTACGAGTACAACCTCCAAGCACTGGAGCGGACCCACGCCTGGGCCCGGCGGTGTCGGGAGGCCTCCTGTCGCGCCGATCAGGCCCTCTTCGGCATCGTCCAGGGCGGCGTCTTCCCGGACCTGCGGGAGCGGTCGGCCCGGTTCATCACCAGCCTGGAGTTTGACGGCTACGCCATCGGTGGCCTGAGCGTCGGCGAGCCCAAAGAGCAGACCTACGCAGTGCTGGAATGGCTGGATGGCCTCCTCCCCGCCGACCGTCCCCGCTATCTGATGGGGGTGGGCACGCCCCAGGACCTGGTGGAGGGCGTGGCGCGCGGGGTGGATATATTTGACTGTGTCCTGCCGACCCGGATGGCCCGCAACGGCGGCGCGCTGACCCGTCACGGGCGCATCAATCTGCGCAACGCCTGCTACGCTGACGACCCCGCTCCCCTGCTCCTCAACTGTACCTGTTACACCTGCACCCACTTCAGCCGGGCCTATCTCCGCCATCTGATCCTGGCGAACGAAATCCTCGGTGCCCACCTACTTACTCTTCATAACCTCCACCTGATGCTCACCATCGCGCGCGAGATTCGGGATGCCGTTCTGGGGGGCCGATTCGCAGCTTATCGGGAAGCATTCTGGCAGGAGAAAGACGAAACAGGACACGAATAAGGGGGCGCGGCTTGTCCCGAGAAACACCGTCCAGCATCCGGCGAACGCAGGACCATCTTTGTCACTGACTTGACAACCAGCGCATTTCATGGTAATTTGACCACCGTTTCTACCCACCTTATCTTAAGGAGCAAAAGGATGGCGGAAAGAACCCGTACCGACCGAATCGTCGAGCGTCTGCGCAATCTCCAGATGAGCACTCCCGATATTGAGGCTTCTTCTCTCGTCAGTGTGGACGGTCTGGCCATTGCCTCGGCTCTGCCCGCCGGTGTGGAGGAAGACCGGGTCGCGGCGATGTCGGCGGCTATGCTCTCCCTGGGCGAGCGCATTGCCAGTGAACTGGGGCGAGGGGTTCTGGACGAGGTTTACGTAAAGGGCGAGCGGGGGTATGTGATCCTGACCGCTGTCGGCGAGGACGCGGTCCTCACCGTGCTGGCCCGCGCAGGCGCCAAACTGGGCCTGGTCTTCCTGGAGATGCGGCGCGCGGCCGAAGAACTGGCCGACGTCCTATAGGCCGGGGAAGGAGGCATACCGTGAGACGCATCCCACCCAGCGGCTACTACTACCCCAACAAATTGGCCCGTATCTACATTATGGCCATTGAGGAAGTGATGGGCAAGAACGGCCTGAATGCCATCCTGAACCTGGCCGGTCTTTCCCACCTGATCGACAATTATCCCCCAGATAACTTTAACAAAGAGTTTGATTTCGCTGACTTCTCGGCGCTGAATTTGGCGCTGGAGGAGATGTATGGCCCCCGCGGCAGCCGGGGGTTGGAACTTCGGGCCGGACGCGCGGCGTTCACCCTGGGACTTCCAGGCTTTGGCCCGCTGGTCGGTATGGGCGACCTGGCCTTTCGCGCCCTTCCCCTGAGCGCCAAACTGAAGGTCGGGCTTCCCGCCCTGGCTCAGATTTTCGCCCAATTCAGCGACCAGGTCAGCAAGGTAGAGGACAAGGGAGAATACTACACCTATACGATGGACCCCTGTCCGGTCTGTTGGGGTCGTCATTCTGACCGCCCGATCTGCTTCGCTGGAATGGGTGTCATTGAAGAGGGTCTCCACTGGGTCAGCGGAGGCAAGAAATTCCGTATAGATGAAATTGACTGTGTTGCCGCAGGAGGCAAAGTTTGCACCTACGCCGTTTATAAAGAACCCATTGGCTGATCAAGATTGGGGGCAGGTATGCCGCAGCAGATTCTCATCGTAGAAGATGAACCGAACACTGCCGAAATGCTGGCCTCATACTTCCAGATTCAGGGGTACGAGGTGAGTGTATGCGGATGGGGCAAAGAGGCGCTGAACTTCGTCCAGCAGACCCTGCCCGATCTCATCATCCTGGATATCCGCCTGCCGGACATTGACGGCTACGAAATCTGCCGTCAATTGCGTAGCCATCGTCGCACTGCTCAGATACCAATCCTCTTCCTGACCGAAAAGCGGGAACGGATTGACCGGTTGGCCGGCCTGGAACTGGGGGCCGTGGACTACGTCACCAAGCCCTTTGACATCCAGGAACTGCGCCTGCGAGCACGGAATATCCTCCGCCGGGCCCAGATGCAATCGGTAACGCATCCGATTACAGAGCTCCCTTATGCCAGTCTGGTGGAAGATCGTCTCAACCAACTCCTGGGCGAGCAGAGCCAAGTTGTGGTTGCTGTGGCCCTGGACAGGCTGGATGCATTTGCTGATGCCTACGGCTTCGTGGCACGCGATGATGTTCTGAGAGCGATCGCGTTAATGGTCCGCCATGTTGCCGAAGAAGAAAGCGGCAGGGACACTTTCGTCGGCCAGCTGGACGATGTGACATTCTTCGCGATCACCGGCCCGGAACAGGCCGAGCGGATCCAAGAACGGCTGACCCATCGTCTGCAAGAAGCGCTGGCGCTCTTCTACCCCCGGGAGGACTGGGAGGCTATGCAAAAAGCAAAAAAGGCGTCTGTTCCTCGCCTCTCCGTCCGTATGGGTATCCTTCCCATCGCCTCCTACGCTAATACGGATAAACTCCGAGAAGCTATTTATTGTTCCCTGCATCCTGCTGTCTGAACCCAACTGGACTCTGATCAGGGGCGGCGGCCGGTAGGGACAGGACCTGTCTCTGCCCGTTGATGTCGTGCCCTTTTCTTTTCCACCGTAGATAGCGGTGTGCGCCTGCAAACCCTCGTTGTGCCCCCATCCAGGAAACTGCCATGCGAACAACCATCGTTCTTCCTACCTATAACGAGGCCGAAAACATCGGCCCAATGGTGGAGACCCTGCTGGGCCTGAGCGTCCCCGACCTGGGCGTCCTGGTGGTGGACGATGCCTCCCCCGATGGGACGGGGGAAATCGCCGACCACCTGGCCGCTGAACACTCCGGACGGGTCGCCGTCCTCCACCGCACCGGCCCGCGCGGGCTGGGACGGGCCTACCTGGAGGGGTTCCGGCGGGCTCTGGCAGATGGGGCAGAGGTTGTTGTCCAGATGGACTGCGACTTCTCCCACAACCCCACCGATGTCCCCCGTCTCCTGGCCCATATTCCCGACTACGACCTGGTCATCGGCTCCCGCTACATCCCCGGCGGCGGTACGGCAGAAGATTGGGGCGTAGAGCGCAAACTGCTCTCCGCTTGGGCCAACTTTTATGCGCGTACCATTCTGGGGCTCCGGATCCGGGACGTCACCAGCGGCTTCCGCGCCTGGCGGCGAGAGACGCTGGAAGGAATGGACCTGAGCCGGGTCCGTTCTCAGGGCTACATCTTCCAGGTGGAGACGGCCTATATCTGCGAACGAAGGGGGTACCGAATCCTGGAGGCCCCTATCCGCTTCGAAGAGCGGCGGAAGGGGCGCTCCAAGATGAGTTTGCGGGTGCAGGTAGAGGCCGCCCTGCGGGTCTGGGAGGTCCGCTGGCGGTACCGGGGGTTGGGAAAGGGACGCGGATGAACGCGGAGAGATGAGGACGCGGATGAACGCGGAGAAACGCGGATTGGGGGCCCGCTTTTGGCGTTCTTTCTGCCACGGGCGGTGGGGGAGACGAGGACGCGGATGAACGCGGAGAAACGCGGATTGGGGGCCCGCTTTTGGCGTTCT
>ERZ1685331.130-NODE-130-length-16900-cov-20.230870_pt1 | contig 16900 bp, 15 predicted proteins | sample MGYA00580194_ERZ1685331 | MGnify/ENA primary metagenome ERZ1685331 (study PRJEB41501, sample SAMN08275520) | hot springs metagenome | biome: alkaline hot spring; material: microbial mat | place: Russia: Ush-Beldyr | collected 2015-07 | depth 0.5 m m ...
GGATCGCCCGGACCGCGCCCGCCGCCCGGACCGCCCGGACCGCGCCCGCCGCCCGGACCGCCCGGACCGCGCCCGCCGCCAGCGAACTCGATATGATAGTGCGCATCAACAGCGCTCTGACGCCTAAAGATAGACATATCACTCATTGTCGTTCCTCCTCACTACAGGTCAGGTTCGCGGTTGGTGCGCGCTATCGTTTCCACAATGCTTCGCTCTGATGCTGGCGGAGGAAGCAACCAGACTATTCCGCCGCCATCGATGGCGGCGGCAGCATTCGCGCGTATGCTTCAAGCGCCGCGGTGTCATCCGGATGCAACGCACCGACTCGCAGCGCACGCTCCAGCGCATGGCGTCGAAGCGCCTGATCCCAGCATGCCGGATCGTTACACAGATAGGCGCCGCGCCCATTTCGTTTCCCGGTCGGGTCGATATGCACCCGGCCGTCGGCGTCGCGCACCAGGCGAATCAACGTGCGCTTGGCATCGGTACGGCGACATGCAACGCATGTGCGCTGCGGTACATGCTTCGGGCGCGGTCCCTTCCGCTGTTTTTTGGTTGTCTGCGTCACGGCATGCCCTCTGTGCAGCGCTACTCTTCGCCCTCGACCTCGTTCTCCTCATCATCAACGAGGATATACGACGCCACCAGGCGATCGCCGCGATAGATATACAATTTTTGCGGGGTCGCGCGCAGTTGAACTGTTTCGCCGATCAGATCATCGCCAAGCGGACCGTAGCGATGTTTGCGATACACAATCGTTCCATCGGCGTACACCTTGCGCGTCTCGACCTTTGCCGTCGCCAGCGCCGCTTCAGTCGCCAGCGCCTCCGCTTCCGCCGCATCGCGCGCTTCCGCAGCAGCGCGCTCCTCATCGAGCAACGCCGACACGCTCTTGATATCGATCCGCCATCCGGTCAACTTTGCCGCCAAACGCACATTCTGCCCCTCTTTGCCGATCGCCAGCGACAGTTGCTTATCCGGCACAATAACTGTCGCAGCGTGCTCATCGTCGCGCAACTGCACCTCGACAACCTGCGCTGGCGAGAGCGCATTGGCGATGAACTCCTTCGGGTTGGACGACCACTGCACCACGTCGATCTTCTCGCCGTTCAGTTCGTTGACAATGTTCTGGATGCGAATGCCGCGCATCCCGACGCACGAACCGACCGGATCGATGCCCTCCTGCCGCGCTGCGACCGCCACCTTGGTGCGAATGCCCGGCTCACGCGCGATCGACCTGATCTCGACGGTGCCATTATAAATCTCTGGCACTTCCATCTCGAAGAGGCGCGTGATCAGATTTTTGTGCGCGCGCGATGCAATCAGTTTCGGAGCGCGATCCTCGCGCCGGATTTCCATCAGGTAGACCTTCAGGCGCTGCCCGTGGTAGTACCGATCGGTCTCGACCTGTTCCTTCGGCGGCAGAATGGCTTCGGCTTTGCCCATTTCGAGAATGACGTTGCCCTTCGCTATGCGCTGCACGGTCGCCGTGACCAGTTCGCCCTCACGGTCCATGTACTCGCCGTAGATGTGCTCACGCTCGACTTCCTTGATGCCCTGAAGGATGACCTGTTTCGCCGTTTGCGCTGCGATCCGACCGAAATCTTTGGGCGTCGTCTCGACGACCACCGACTCCCCCAGTTCCACATCGGGCTTGATCTTGCGGGCGCTCTCCAGATCGATCTCAAAGCGCTCGTCGAAGACATCGTCAACAACCTGTTTTTCGGAGTAGACGCGCGCCGCGCCGGTGAGCGGGTCCAGTTTGACCGAAATCTCCATTGGTGGCGGGCTCGGTCCGAGCGTTCGGCGATAGGCTGTCGCCAGCGCCTTTTCCATGACTTCGACGATGGCTTCCTTTGGAATGCCGCGTTCGGATGCAATCTGTGAGATTGCTGCATAAAAATCGCTTTTCATTGTATCCTCAGCGTCGTGCTTACGCAGCCGCTCAACTGCCCGATGATAACGCTAACAATAAGAAAAGTGGGGGACGCCCACTTTGCAACACAACCGCGAACTCGTGGCTCATAGTATACCATTTTCGCAACACAGACGCAAACCGGTACGCGACGGCTGGGGCATCACGAGGTGACAGGAAACGACGCACCGCACCTGCTGCTCCACGCGATGCCATCTCTCGACCGACGCGCCTGCGCGGGCTACACAAAGCGGAGGGCGCCTGCCTGCCGGCAGGCAGGTGTGAGCGCCCCTGGCGCATTCTGCCCGACACGGCGCCCTGAGTCTATCGAAGAGTTGCGCATCACGCCGGCATAGCGGGCTTTCGCCTGAAAATCCATGCCCGGATCCTGGCAGCGGGCTCCAGGCAGAGCACGCCTGGTCGGATGGATAGCGCACACAGCGGCGGATGACGTTCGCGCTGCCTGCACCTGGCAACGACGAGCGGATCGTCAAGGCGGTGCAGCGTAAGCGCAGGTCTGCGACCCACCCTTGCGGCGTTCCGAGGACGGGATGACGAATCTGACGGCAGCGAACGCGGCGCCTGCTGTCAATATCGGCTGCCCTCCGCTATGGCGCAGGACAGCGACAGAGCGCATACGGCGCGGGTGTCGCCGCCTCAGACGGAACATTGTTGCCACAGAATCGTCCGCCCGACAGGACGTTCTTCCCGTTGTCGATCCCTGACCCGATCCCCGCTCATCGCCAGGACGGTATACCTTTAGAGTCATGGCGGACGGGAGGCGTGACATGCTGGCGAAAGTCTACAGCAGCGCTGTGATCGGTCTTGAAGGCGTGCTGGTTGAAGTCGAAGTCGATATTGCGCAGGGATTGCCGGGTTTTACCATTGTCGGATTGGGAGACACCGCCGTGCAGGAAAGCCGGGAGCGAGTGCGCGCTGCCGTCCGCAACTGCGGCGGCTCATTTCCTATGAAGCGAATTACCGTCAATCTGGCGCCAGCCGATCTGCGGAAGGCTGGTCCGGCGTATGATCTTCCCATTGCCATCGGTCTGTTGCTGGCTTCGGAGCAGATTCAGGGCGATGTCCACGATGCGGTATTCATCGGCGAGTTGGGGCTTGACGGCACCGTGCGTCACACCGACGGCGTTCTGCCGATGGTCGCCGTCGCGCGCGAACAGGGCATCCGGCGCGTCTTCGTGCCCTGGGAAGACGCGGCTGAGGCGGCGCTGGTCACTGGCGTCACTATTATTCCAGTGCAACGCCTCGACGACCTGACAGCGCATCTGAGCGGGATGAAGACGTTGGCGGAGTATCCGGGGACCCCTATCGACACCGCACCGCCGTCTGTCTATCCGGTTGATTTCAGCACCGTGCGCGGGCAGGAGCATGTCAAGCGCGCACTGGAGATCGCCGCCGCAGGCGGACACCACGTGCTGATGACCGGCAGCCCTGGCTCCGGCAAGACGCTCATGGCGCGCGCGCTTATCTCGATCCTGCCGCCGCTGACCATGAGTGAGGCGATTGAGGTGACGAAAATCTACAGCGTCGCCGGGCAGTTGCCGAAGGACACCCCGCTGATCCGTCAGCGCCCTTTCTGCGCGCCGCATCACACAACCTCGCTGGCGGGGCTGGTTGGCGGGGGCGGGGTGCGGGTCAAACCCGGCATGATTTCACTGGCGCACCGCGGCATCCTGTTTCTCGATGAGCTGCCGGAGTTCGGCAGCAAACTCGATGTACTGCGCCAGCCGCTCGAAGATCGGGTGATCACGTTGAGCCGCGCCGTTGGGAGCATCACCTATCCGGCGTCGTTCATGTTGATCGCCGCGCAGAACCCCTGCATATGCGGCTGGCACGGCGACTCGGAACGCCAGTGCACCTGCACGGCGGCGGCAGTCGCGCGCTACCAGCGGCGGGTCAGCGGACCGGTGATCGACCGGTTTGACATGTTTGTGTATGCGCCGCGCGTCACCTTCGACAAATTGAATACCCTGACCCCTGGCGAGGAGTCGGCTGCGATCCGTGAACGGGTTATTGCTGCGCGACAGATCCAGGAGCGCCGATTTCGGGGGACGCGATTGCTCACCAACAGCGATATGGGACCGGCGGAGATTCACCAGCACTGCCAGCTCAACAGCAATGGTCAACTCATCATGCACAACGCCATGCGCCAGCACGATCTCTCGGCGCGCGGGTATCACCGGATTCTGAAACTGGCGCGCACCATCGCCGATCTCGCCGGTTCCGCACAGATCACGGCGCAGCACCTGGGGGAAGCGTTGCAGTACCGGTTGCAACCGGTAGAGTAAATGACCCTGCGGCGATCAGCCCGGGAGCGCCGCTGCCGCAACCATGATGAGAAATGTCGCCACGAACCAGTGGATCAGAAAGGGCCAGACGAACGATTGAGTGCGCCAGGCGACCCAGCCAAAACCAAAGCCGCCAATGATCGTAAAGAATGTCTCCGGTTCCGGCTTGCCAATGTGCGCCATTACGAACGGGACAGACTGAAGCCATAACGCTTCAGAACCAAACCGCCGCGCGTAGCCGGACAGGATCCGCCCGCGAAACAGGAACCCCCAGCCGATCAGGTCGAGAAATGTTGTCCATGGCAGACCCGCTGTATGATCCCGGTAATAGGCATTGAGCGTCGGATCCCGCTGCCCAAAGACATACAGGATCGGCGCCATGATCATGATGCCCACAATCGTCAGGATGATGCCGGCTTTCCAATCGCCGAAGGTGAAACCGTAATGGCGCGGATGTGCCCGGAAGACGGCAATGATGATCAGCAGCGGGATAATCAGGTAGAGGATGACACGATCCCAGTATTTGTAGGGGGTAATGCTCCGATAGTCGTCAAAGACGAGTGCTATCAGGCTGATCACGGTGATTGCCACAATCTTCTAGTCGAACGAGAGCCGTTCGCCGATCAGCCACTCGATTAGGGATGGTCGTTGCATCGGCGCCTGTTGTTCCATGGGTGACTGTTGAGGTTCGTTGCTCACACGCCGCCGCCTGTGTGTCATATGTCGCGCCCCCAGGTCCTGCGCGCGGTCATTGTCTGTGCGGGCGGGGAAACGTCGGCGTTGTCCGGCGACCGGTGTGCGAGACTGCGTGCCTGGTGGTTGGCGATCTTTGGGAACATCAAACATACCTCCACTAGCCCTGCGCTACCAGATCGCGCGCCCTCTGATAGGAAGATCAATCTAACACGCTTACACCTGTAGAGCGGTTGGCATTGGCTTCGACAGGCTCAACCTGCGTCGGCTGAGCCTGTCAAAGCCAACGCCGATCACGAGATTGTCTCATATCTGATTGATCTTCCTGTGAGCTGCGGGCTAAAGCCCTCGCTTAGCACATTGAAGCTCCTTCGGGGCTTTCAGGATCTCAGCCAGGGATTATGAACATGAGCCGCTGCCCGTGCCCTTCGACCCTTCGACAATCTCAGGGCGCAGGGCGCGGGCGGCGCGCCCCCTTTCGACAGGCTCATGGCGCGCGCCACCGTCGATATCCCCAAATAAACACCTGATCTTCATCAGCCTGCAGCGCCCCGGCACGACCGAACGATGTTCGGAGACCTCATCAACCGCCAGCCAGAGCATGCCGATTGTATGAAGTTCACGCTGCAATCAATCGACTCGTAACACAAGTTTCCCGGCATTGCGGTTCGCTTCCATTACCCGGTGCGCTTCGGCAGCGTCGCGCAGGGGATAGATCGTGTCGATCACCGGGCGCAATTCGCCACGCGCCAGCCGTTCGTGCGCAAACGCGACAAAATCGGCGGTCAGAGCGATTTTCTGCGGCAGCGGTGTGCGACGCAGGGTTGTGCCGGTGACATGCAGCCGCTTTGCCAGGATCGGACCCAGATCGATCTGCCCTGCCGACCCTCCCAGGAACCCGATCAGTTGCAATCGCCCGTCGAGCGCCAGGGCTGCGGTATTCTGCTGCCAGTAGGGCGCGCCGACAAAATCGAGGATCAGATCGACGCCGCGACCGCCGGTTGCTTCGAGTGCATGCATCGCAAACGACTCTTCACGGTAGTTGATTGCCAGTTCTGCGCCGAGTTCCCGGCAGAGCGCCAACTTCTCCGCTGAACCGGCGGTGGCAAAGACACGCGCGCCAGCAGCCCGCGCCAGTTGAATCGCCGCCGTGCCGACACCGCTGGCGCCAGCGTGAATGAGCACGGTTTCGCCTGCCTGCAACTTCCCCAGGGTAAACAGGTTGAGGAAAGCGGTCAGAAACGCTTCTGGAATGGCAGCGGCTTCTTCAAATGACAGGTTCTCCGGTATGCGCATCGCCACACCAGCCGGCACAACCGCCAGTTCGGCGTACCCGCCACCGGTGACGACTGCCATCACCCGGTCGCCTGCGCGCCACTGACCGACAGGCGTCACCACTTCGCCCGCCAGTTCAAGCCCCAGGATCGGCGATGCCCCCGGCGGCGGAGCGTACACGCCGCGGCGCTGCAACAGGTCGGCGCGGTTGACCGCTGTGGCGCGCACCCGCACCAGGAGTTCGTCGGGACCAGGCGTTGGATCGGGCGCATCGCCGTACCGCAAAACATCAGGAGTGCCTGGAGTGTCGAATAGGATGGCTTTCATGGTTGCTCCTCGAGTGTCTGTCCCCATTCAAGATGCTTGACCCATTTGAAGGCGTCGCGGTCGCGTTTGAGTGCGCGATGCCAACGAACGCCGTCACGCGACGAGAGCAAGACTTCGGCATACGCTTTATTGAACGTCGGTTCACGAATGACCCGCCCCCAGATCGGTCGTTCGGGGGGAAAGCGAGCCAGCGCGGCATAACTGTACTTGGCATCTTCCCACGGCGACGGCGCGCCGCGCGCGCGCCGCTGAAACTCAGGACGGCGCAACCGCTGCGGAAAGTGGCACCAGTCGTTGTCGAGCGGGCAGGGTTGGTCGTGGGCGCAGGGCGCAATCGTGGCAGCGCCGCTGGCAAGCAGCAGGTCGCGCGCGGCGCGCACCACGGCAAATCCGGCAGGCGTGCCAGGTTCGACGATCAGGAGCATGCCGCGGGTCATGCGCCAGGCGGTTTCCACAATCGCGCTGCGTTCTTCGGGAGGAATCTCACCGAGCACGTGACCGAACGCCACCAGATCGAAGCGGACGCCGCGTTCAACAGGGGCTTGCAGGGTGCGTTGCACCCAACGTGCGCTCCGCAGCGCCGGGTGCGCGCTCGCGTGCGCAAAATCGCGCCCAAGAGCAATCAACACCGGCTCGCGCTCCCAGGCGGTCAGGTCGCGGAGCGAGGTCCAGCACACCGTGGCTGCCCACAGCGCTGTTCCGGGTCCGCTCCCCATGTCGAGCATGGTTTCCGGCATCCACGACGGAACGCGCTCAGCAGCGGCTTTCATTGCGCCGTACAGTTGCGCATAGGTGGCCGGCATGAGGAGTGCGGCATAGCCAAGGGCATCGAGATGGGTGCGCACCGCCGGCGCTGCGCCAGTGTCATCGAGGGCGCGGTACTGCTCGCTCAACGCCCGCGCTGTAGTCATCCAGCGCGTTTCCGAAACTCTGTCAAGCGCCTGTGCGATGGCGCCGCGCAACTCGGCGGGGAGCGCAATCATCCGTGGATCGGGCGGCAAACGTTCGATCATAGATGTATTGTATCACCGAACAGACGTCTCCTCCGAAGGTCATACGCCATTCGTCGCACCTGTTGCGCAGGAATCATCCTACAATTCTGCCGTTCGTGACTGTTGTGCTTCATCGTGATGCGCTACTGTAGAACCGGCGACTGATGCGATGTTCAAGGAGAAGATCACAATGATCGCGCAACGCAACCAATCGTTTCCCTGGGGCGCTGTGATCTGGTCGGGCGTCTTGATGGTCATTATTCCGGTGGGCGCCGCGATCGCCATCAGCGTCGGGTACGGGGTTGTGGTCGGGTTTCAGACGCGCGGCGACCCTGAAGCCATCAATGCCGCCGTCACAGCGCTTGCCAGCGCTGCCTGGTATCAGGCATTGCCCAAGGTACTGCTGGCAATCGTGGCATTCTGGCGCGGCGCGCGACTGGCGCGTCTTGCGACGCCAGCCATGCCAGCAGTCGTGAGTGCGGCGTTGCTGGCGCTCGTTCTTCTGGTTGTGCTGGCAATCACCCTCTTCAACGCGCCACTCAACGGCGCACAGGCGCTATCGTTCGCCGTCGATGCCGTGGTGATGCTGGCGTGTGGTCTGGCAGGGGCGCGGGTAGCGCAACGATAGACGAGCGATCTGCAAGTGAGGGAAGCGATGCTCGGTTCACGCTGGCACAAAGTGATACGCGACCTGTGGCGCTACAAAGTGCGCACTCTGCTCGTCGTGCTGTCGATTGCCGCTGGCGTCAGCGGCATCGGGACAGTCACGCATATGTTCGCCATCATGTCGCGCGACCTGGCGCAAAGTTACGCCGAGGTTCGTCCGGCAAGCACGACGCTGTATACCGACGACGCCTTCGACGACGAGCTGGTGCGCGCCGTGCGTCGCCTGCCGGGAGTCGCTGAAGCCGAGGGGCGACGCAGCCTGATGCTGCGCTTCCGCACTGCACCGCACCGTCCGTGGCAATTGATCGAACTCTTCGTTCTCCCCGACAACGGCGAAACGCGGGTGAGCAAGGTGCGCCCTGAAATTGTGTTTGAACCCGACCCTGCATCCTGGTCCTCGGGCGAATGGCCCCCGCCGCGCCGCACCATCGTGCTCGAACGCACCTCGTTGCTGGTTGGCTATCTGGGCTTGGCGCAGGCGCGACTCAACGACGCCATCACCGTCGAGACCGCCGATGGGCGATTGCGCGAGGTGCGGCTGTCGGGGCTGGCATACGACTTTCCGCGCATGCCGGCGACGTTCATGGGACGCGCCTATGGGTATGTTGACCGCGAGACGCTGGAGTGGCTCGGCGGCGCACCCGGCTACAATGAACTCTACCTGCTGACCAACACTCCCGCCGATGCAACCTCCAACCGGCGCATTGCGGAGCAGGTTCGCGCGCATGTCGAGCGCGGCGGCGTGCGTGTGGCGCGGGTTGATGTTGCGCGACCGGGCGAATTGCCGCTCCACAACTATTTTCAGGCAATCACGATTGTGCTTAGCGCCCTTGGCATCCTGGCGCTCTTTCTGAGTGTGCTGCTGGTGACGAATACGATCACAGCGCTACTGCTGCAACAGACGCGGCAGATCGGCGTGATGAAGGCGATCGGTGCGCGCCCCGGGCAGATCGCAGTTGTCTACGCGGTATACGCGCTTGCCTTCGGCGCACTGGCGCTGCCACTGGCGCTGCTGGCGTCGCGGTTTGCCACCGAATCGTTCGTCAATTTCCTTTCCTACTTCCTCAATTTCAAACTGGGAACCTTCACAACCCCTGCCGGTGTCATCGGGCTGCAAGTTGGCATGGCGTTGCTGGCGCCGCTGCTGGCGTCGCTCGCACCGGTGCTGAGTGCAGCGCGGCTGACCGTCCGCGCGGCGATTGCCGGGCAGTGCGAGGAGCGGCGGCGAGATGGCATGCGATCATCGGCGCCCGCGCGCGAGTCGCGCGCGATGTCGCGGCTGGCGGCGCTCATCCCGTCGCCGGTGATCCTCTCGCTACGCAACGCACTCCGGCGGCGAGTGCGGCTGGCGCTGACATTGACGACGCTGACGCTGGCGACAGCGATTGTTGTGTCGGTGTTGAGCGCGCGCCGTTCGCTCTTTGAAACATTCGAGACGATTCAGGCGACCTCCCGGCACGACGTGCTGGTGACGCTGGTTCGACCGTATCGCGTTGCACAGATCGAACACCTGGCGCGGCAGACGCCTGGCGTGACGTATGTTGAAAGCTGGGGCGGCACAATGGCATACCGCCTGCGACCCGATGGCAGCGAAGGACCAGCGATCAGTGTCATCGCCCCGCCAGCCAGGAGTACGCTTTTCACCCCGGAGATGGTCGAGGGACGCTGGTTGCTCCCGGGCGAAGACCACGCGCTGGTCATCAACGCCGATGTGCGACGTTTCGAGCCGGACCTGCGCGTCGGGCAGAGCATGGTTCTGAAGATCGGCAACCGCGAAACGAAATGGACGATTGTTGGGGTCACCCGTGGTTTGCTCGGCGTGCCCTTCATGTACGTTAGTCAGCCGTATCTGGCGCAGATTACCGGCGCCGTCGGGCAGACGCGCGAGATCCGGGTAGTTGCCACAGCGCCTGATCCCGTTACACAGCGGCAGGTGGCGACAGCGTTGAGAGAAGCGCTGGAAAACGCGGGAGTGAGCGTCGAGGTTGCGTGGACGCGCACCGAAGAACGTGAACAGGCGGCTACGTTGATCAACATTATTATCTCTTTCCTGCTCACCATGGCGGTGCTCCTGGCAATCATCGGCGGATTGGGACTATCGGGCACGTTGAGCCTGAATGTGATCGAGCGCACCCGTGAGATCGGGGTGATGCGCGCCATCGGCGCCTCGAACGATGCCTTGTATCGCATCGTTGTCGGCGAGGGCATGGCGATCAGCCTGGCGAGCGCCGTGATAGGTGTTGCGCTTGCGCTACCGCTCGGCTATCTGTTGAGCAATGCCGTAGGACTTGCATTTTTGCGGGCGCCGTTGTCCTATCACTTTGCGCTGGACGGCGCCGTCATCTGGCTTGCGGCGGCTGCGGGGATTGGCATTGTCGCAAGTCTGCTGCCGGCGCGCGCCGCAATCGGCTTGACGGTGCGCGATACGCTGGCGTATGATGGGTGAGGATTGTACGGTTGCAGGTGCGAAGGTTGAAGGTGTTGCACGTTACACGTTGAATATCGAGACGTTGCACCGCAATGTCTCTGTGGCGTGAACATTGAATGTGCGATAAGCGCTCGTGGGCGACCCACCGGTCACAGGCAGGCGCGCCCCTTGTGGATGCCCATGGGTTGCGCATTGAACGCCGGAAGGCTGAAGACCTCCTCGACCCTTGAGGTCTTCGTCAGGGATCGGCGGTTGCGACGGAACCTCGTCGATGGAACGGTCCTTGCTCCCGGTTTGCACACGGATTGACCTCAAGGGTCCTGGAGGAAACGTGGGAGGGCAGGCGTCGCCATGCCGCCACAGAATCACAAGTTCAGCATCGCAAGACTTAGCGCATTCTCGGACGCGCTGCGCGCGTGGTGGCGCGCGGCGCTTCCCAGTCGCGTAATGATCGTCGCGGTGGTGATGATTGTCGGCGCGTTGATCGCTTCCGTCACTGCACAGCCCGAGATTCCGCTCTGGCGACGGGGGATGGTTGTTGGCGCACTGAGCATGCTGCTGGCGCTCAACCTGATCCCATCTTCTGGAGACATGCGTCCGCGCGCAGAACCTCTCGGCAACGTGGCAATCTACCTGAGCATCGCCAGTGCGCTCTACTTCGTTGCGTTCGGCATGAGCAGCGGACCGGCGAGCGCAGTCATTTCGATGCTCCTGTTTCTGCTGGTCGGTCAGGCGACGTGGACGCTGCCACTGACAGCGGCGCTCGTCTACGCTGGCGGAATGATGATCGGCGTCTGCGGGATGATCGCCTTCTTTGTCGATCTGGAAGCGGCGCTGCAAAGCGCCGCGACGTTCACTTTCGGCATCGTGTTTGTGGTGATGTTCGTCCAGCTTTCTCAACGGTACGAACAGCAGACAGAACACGCCGAGGCGCAGCGCGCGCGCGCCGAGGAATTGCTGGCGCAGTTGCAGGCAAGCCATGATGAACTGCGCGCGGCGCGCGCGCGCGAATTGAGAATGGCGGCAATCGAAGAGCGGGTGCGGCTGGCGCGCGATATTCACGACGGGCTTGGTCACTATCTCACCATCCTGAACGTCCAGTTGCAGGCGGCGTCGCGCCTGCTCCAGCGCGACCCGGAACGCGCTGCGGCGGTGGTGGCAACGTGCCGCGAAGTGGCGCAGACGGCGCTCGACGAAGTGCGGCGCAGCGTCGCCGCCATGCAACCGTCGCCGCTCGACGGTCACTCGCTCGATGTAGCGATTGAACATCTCATTGATGACTTTCGCACCTCGACCGCCATTGATGTTCGCTTTGAGCAAGCAGGCGATCTGCCGGTGTTGCCGCAAACGCTGGCGATGACCCTGTACCGTGCCGTGCAGGAAGGATTGACCAATGCGCGCAAACATGGCAATGCTTCGCAGATCGACGTCAATCTGACATGCCTGCCGGATACGGTGCGCCTGACAATCCGTGACAATGGACAACCGATCAATGGCGCTTATGAAAGCGGCGGTTTTGGATTGACCGGATTGCGTGAGCGGATCGAACGGCTGGGTGGCATGTTGCAAGCCGGCCCGCAGGCCAATGGAGGATTTCTGCTCGATATCGTTGCACCCGTGACGTTCACGAATGAGGTGAGTCATGATCCGGGTGTTACTGGTCGATGATCAGACCCTGATTCGTCAGGGCATTGCCATGCTGCTGGAACTCGAACCGGACCTGGAGGTCGTCGGCGCCGTCGGTGACGGGCGCGCTGCAATCGAGGCGGTCGAGCGGCTGCACCCCGATGTGGTGCTGATGGACGTTCGCATGCCGGGAATGGACGGCGTTACTGCCACACGCGAGTTGAGTCGGCGCTTTCCAGAGGTTCGTGTGATCATTCTGACGACCTTCGACGACGATGAGTATGTATTCGAGGGGTTGAAAGCAGGTGCGCGCGGCTATCTGCTCAAGGACATCAGCAGCGAGGAGATGGCGGAAGCGGTGCGCACGGTTGCACGCGGCGAGGCGCTCATTCAGCCGAGCATTGCGCGCAAGGTGGTGGCAGAGTTCTCGCGCCTGGCGGTCAGAGCGCCGCCAGCGCCGGAACGTATGACGCCAAAACCGCCGAATGCGCTCACCGAACGCGAACTCGATGTATTGAAAGCCCTGGCGCGCGGCATGTCGAACAAAGAGATCGCTGCGGCACTCGTCATTACCGAAGGCACGGTCAAGACGCACATCTCAAATATCCTGGCGAAGCTCGAGGTGCGTGATCGGACGCAGGCAGTGTTGAAGGCGCAGCAGTTGCGGTTGTTGGATTAGGGGTTAGGGGGTGAGAACTGAGAACTGAGAACTGAGAACTGAGAACTGGGAACTGAGAACCGGGAACCATGAACCAGGTCTGAAACCGGAGAGTCTGGCGCTGCCCGGCGTATCAGGCGATAACGAACGCTTCGTACCAATCCGCGATGGTTTGTTGGTTGATGGAGCAGAGACCAACGCTGCCAGACATCATTAATATAGTGTTGTGCTTCGGTGGTGCGTGCTGCTGGTGTGGTCTGACGCACAATGTCGGCGATTGTGGGTGCGCCGTGGAATGATGGCGGCGTTAACCAGAAGAATCGTCCGCGTCGCGCGCCACGCAGGGTGCGCTGCCGGACCCAGAGCGCACGCCCTGGTTCAACCCCGCGCACCAGGACGGCGTAGAGGGTCAGCGTGTGCACCGCGACAGATTGAATTGCCTGATCGGAAGGGATTCCCGGATGCTGCGCCGCATACGCATCGGTGATCAGTTGGTTGAGCGGCGCGAACGCCAGCGGAGGTTCGCCCGCATTCACGAGCGATGTGAAGATCGCCCAGCACGACGGCGATGCGCCGATATACCGATGGGCTGGTCCATCACTCGCCGGCAAGGCTGCGCCGCAACCCGGGCAAATCTCCAGCATATGCTTATACTCCCGCAAATACGTACTTCAGATAGCGCCAGGTTCCGTCTGCCACAGCATAGGGATTCTCGACGACCGAGACAACGCCCGGTGACGATCCGTAAGCAGCCAGCCCCTCATCGCGCGCAACCTTGAGGGCTGTGAGCATTGCCGGCGGCTCAGCCACGACGACGACCGATGAGAAACCCTGAGCGCGCGCCATGTTCGCGGCGGAGCGTATGCCTTTGACCAGTGACCCGCTCGTTTCGTCAACAAACAGTACCTGTGACGGCAATCCCTGATCGACCAGACACTGGCGAGCCAGCGGTAGAAACATGCTGTTCCCGGTCAGGATAACGCGGCCGACCGTCCCGCGGCGGTAGAGATTGACCGCATGATCGCACTGCGCTTTTTGTTCAGATGTGAGCGCGCTGTCAAACGCCTCGCCGGGCACGAGTGCAGCGCCAGCCGGGCGCGCTTCGTCTCGTCCACTCTGCACGACAACCATTGCTGCCGTCAACCCCAGCAGCAAGAGTGCGCCTGTCAGCACAGCCGCAATGCCGCGACCGAGAGAGATGAGCACGCGGGCAACATGCCTCAGGCGTGGACGTTGATTCACAGGACGCCTCCCTGGTTCAAAATCGCAGCATTCTCTGCCGGCAATGGTTCACGCTTCCGGCGTCGCGGGCGTTTCGCCTGTCAGTGATGCATGACGGGCATTCGTCCATCCTGTGCTCGCCTCTGCAGAGGAAGCAAGCGTATGCGCAACCCTTCGAATCAGCAAAACGCTCTATGTCGGCGCTCAGATTGGTATAATACTACGGCGACTCAATGCTTATTTCTGTAGAGACCCGTCTATGACCGACGAACCCAAACGCGCGCTTGTTATTGGCGCCCATCCCGACGACAACGAATTTGGCGCGGGCGGAACCATCGCCAAACTTGCCGATCAGGGATGGGATATCACATTCATCATCGCCACGAATGGCAACAAAGGCAGCCACGATCCGGCGATGTCGTCGTTTCGCCTGTCAGAAATCCGCGAGCAGGAGCAGCGCGCCGCCGCTGAAGTCCTTGGGGTGCGCCGCGTGATCTTTCTGCGCAACAACGATGGCGAACTCGAACCCTCTCCGGCGCTGCGCGCCGAATTTGCCCTCTATATCCGCCATTTCAAACCGCACGCGATCTACACCCACGATCCGTGGAAGCATTATATGCTGCACCCCGACCATCGCGCCGTCGGATTCGCCGTGATCGAGGCGGTCGTCAGCGCGCGCGACCACCTGTTCATGCCGGGGCTAGGACAGATCGGCATCGGCGTCTGGCGGCCCGAGGCGCTCTACCTGTGGGGCGCCGAACAACCAGATCACGTTGAAGATGTCTCGGACTACGTGGACCGGAAGATCGCCGCGTTGCGCGAACATCACACCCAACTGGACGAAGTTCAGGGATGGGACGAGCGGGTGCGCCAGCGCATGGCGGAAGCGGGCAAGGACCATGGCTTCGCCGCAGCCGAGACGTTCAAGAAACTTCCAGTGTAACTCAAAATGCGTCAGACCCGGCGATCCAGGCGTGACCCGTCGGGAACATTGCGTCGAGCGTCGGCACGATTGCCGATGGGATGTGCACGCCGGGGTAACAGGCGATCCACTGTGCTGGACGAAACCCGAACAAAAGTTGCATGAACGCCTGTGGCGTCAGCACAACCGCCGGCAGGTCTGGAGCGCCGGTTGATGCTCCCATCGCCAATGATGGTTCCGCCCCGGCAATCCGAAGCCGAAACGCTTCGCCGCCAACCGCCCGACGCCGTTCATCAAGCAGTGAGCCGATGCAGTCGAACAGCGCCGGCAGATGGGCAGGGCGCGCCATCCACCCCTCATCGGGATGGTGATAGGAACGACTTGTCAGGTTCATGTGATCGGCGAGCGTGTAGAACGTCGGCGAGTCTGGCGGCAGGGGCCAGTCGATCTCCGCTGCTTCACCAGCAACGCCTGCGTGGTGCTGAAGCAACGTCAGCGCAGCAGGCCAGTTGTCGGCTGCGGCTTCAATCGCGTGGTTGCCAGGCGCCCGCGATGGCAGGATCAGGTACCCGCGCACTTGCCCATTGTCATCGCATGCCAGTCGTGGCGGGTTTTCCTCCAGACGCAGCGCCAGGTCGTGACGTTGCCATTCGATAGTGCGCACAAAACTGCCACAGTAGCCAGCATAGTGTCGTTCATACAGGTCGCGCAACACCGGCGCATCATCCAGGGTGGCCAGTCGCACCGTGTACGAATTTCGGGGCATCGCCGCCAGGAGCGCCCGGCTGATGATATGGCGCATGGTATCAAGAACGTCCACATACCCGAAGCGACCATAGAAACCAGCGATGCCATCGAGCAGAATCAACCCCAACCGCCGCTCGATTGCGCGCGTCATGGCATCGTGCATCAGCGCCGTGGCAACCCCACGACTGCGCCAATCCGGATGAGTGACAAGAGTGGCGAAACATCCGGTTGGAATCGTCACAAAACCAACCCGCATCGTTCGTTCATACAGGATGTAGCCGCCGACCAGGGTTGTTGCGACAAAAGCGCAACGCACCTGTCCAGGAACATAGTCGGGCGCGCGCTCGACGTGCTGCCGCCAGCGCGCTGCGCTGCGGAGCGTGCTGAGCGTAAACGTCTCGCCTGCGAGCTGGAAGAATGCGTCCAACTCGGCGGACGTCCTGGCAGAACAGATTATGATGTCATCGCTTGCTGGCATACTGGTTTCATCATACCAGAGGGGAGCGGCGAGCGGCAAGGGGCAAGAGGGGTTGCAGGGTGCAGATTGAACGTTGAACGTCAACCGCCAGTACATTCGTCTCTTCGCCGCCGTATTCGCTTATTCGCCGGCATGCCTGGGCAACAAGACGCGCGCGGTGGCGCGGTTTCCGGCTCTGCCAAAGATCGCGACAGCGTGACACTCCCAATCAGGGTGGCGTCCACAAATCTGCCGAAGGCAAACAGAGCCGTCATACCGTTCGTCCATGAGGCAATCAGGTAACTCCTGTGAGGAACACAAAGATGCCTGATGAATAGTAGTATCATATGTCGTCGTTACTGATACAATCAGAAAGGACAGCAATGAGAGTCGGCATCTCTATGACACTCACCATCATCCTGCTCTCCCTGATCGTTTATGGCGCGCCCAAATCCGTATCATCGTCCACACGTCCAACCACCCCTCAATTTCTCGCTGGCGCCGCACAGTTGCAGGGCGACGCGCCTTGCGTCTTTCGTCCGTCGGTGCAACGCTTCTTCTGCGACACGGCACGCGACGGCGGCGCTGCCGAGTTCGTCGTGCAGTTCGGCACTGCGACGGATACGCCGTTGATGGGGGATATCGATGGCGACGGGCGTGATGAACC
>ERZ1685331.132-NODE-132-length-16508-cov-21.176138_pt1 | contig 16508 bp, 14 predicted proteins | sample MGYA00580194_ERZ1685331 | MGnify/ENA primary metagenome ERZ1685331 (study PRJEB41501, sample SAMN08275520) | hot springs metagenome | biome: alkaline hot spring; material: microbial mat | place: Russia: Ush-Beldyr | collected 2015-07 | depth 0.5 m m ...
CGAATATATTTTTTCTTTAACCCTAAAAATCCTCTGTAGGAAGATTTTCCCTTATTTGTGTTATTCCGCCCAGCCCCGGCGGAAACCCGCCGTACCGGGTTGCCGGTCCAATGCCGCTGGCGAAGGTAACCCCAGCGTATGTCGCTGACCCGCGCGGCAACCGCCGTGCCAACTTCGGCAGTTGTGGCGCTGCGCTCTCCCGGCGCAGCGATGTCGCCGGTAACGACTCCATCCTCCAGGGTCCGCCAGACAGCGGCTTCCACCGCGCGCGCTTCGGCTTCCAGTCCCAACGAATGGCGCAGAAGGAGCGCGACGCTCAGGACGGTCGCCAGCGGGTTGGCGATCCCTTTGCCGGCAATGTCGGGCGCTGAACCATGGATGGGTTCATATAACCCCATTCGCGTGGCTTTCTCGCTGTCGCCGGGCGCGCCGAGCGAGGCGGAAGGGAGCATCCCCATCGATCCTGCCAGCATCGAGGCTTCGTCGGTCAGAATGTCGCCGAACATGTTCTCGGTGACGATGACATCGAAATCTGCCGGACGGCGGATGAGGTGCATGGCGCAGGCGTCGACCAACATGTGGTCAAGCTGCACGTCGGGAAACTCGTTGCGCATCAGGCGTGTTGTGACGCTGCGCCACAAGCGCGAGGTCTCCAGAACGTTCGCTTTGTCCACCGAAGTCAGTTTTTTACGTCGGTTGCGCGCCAGGCTCGCCGCAACCCGCACGATCCGCTCGATCTCGGCAGTCGTGTAGACGCATTCGTCATAGGCGCTCTCGCCGCCATCCGGCGTGGCGTCGCGCCCTTTTTCGCCGAAGTAGATGCCGCCGGTCAGTTCGCGCACCACCAGCAGGTCTACACCCTGGAGCCGTTCCGGGCGCAGCGGCGAGGCGGCGATCAGGCGTGGGTGGATCGCCACCGGTCGCAGGTTGGCGAATAATCCCAGCGCCTTGCGAATGCCGAGCAATCCCTGCTCAGGACGCACCGACGCTTCCGGGTTGTCCCACTTCGGACCGCCGACCGCACCGAGAAGCACGGCGTCCGACTCGCGGCACAGGCGGAGCGTTTCGTCTGGAAGCGCCGTGCCGGTTGCGTCGATGGCGCATCCGCCGATCAGCGCCTCACGCACCTCGAAGGTGTGCCCGAATCGTTCGCCGACTGCGCGCAATACGCGCACCCCCTCCGCCACCACCTCTGGTCCGATCCCGTCACCGGGAAGTGCAGTGATAAGCGCGTGCATGTGCTACTCCGTCTGATCTTTGTTCCGTTCCTTTTCCTTTTTGCCCTTCTGACCAAGAAAGAAAGTAAGCGCCACAATAACCAGGGCTGCGCCGCCGCCGGAGATCAGCAGGTTCGTTTCACCGTTCCAGGTGGTGAATTGACCCAGAAATCCGACACCGATGACAACGATGACGACGCCGATCAGTTTGTCTTTCAGGTCGTCGAGGGTGTGGATGGCGAGCCAGTGCGGCACTGGAACCCGGTCGTCGATGAACAATTCGTACAGACCCAGCGCAACGATGTAGAGCACCGTCGCCAGCAGGAAAATGTCGGTAATCTCGATGAAACTCAACAGCAGGGTTTTAGCGACCTTCGAGGTAAACTCACCCTTCGAGAAAACATCGCGAATAACGATGAATGTTTCAGTCGCTCCGAACAGAATCAGCGCCGTGGCTGCGATCAGGGTCGCCAGCACAGCAATGACGATAATGTAGCGCACCAGCCCGATCAGGCGCGTCATCGGGTGCTAACTCCTGGTTGTAGTGACGACACGCGCCGGATGGACGGCTTCATACGCGGCGATGGCGGATTCTTCGTTCAGCAGAAAGCCCATCTGATCGACGCCGTGCAACAGGCAGTGTTTGGTGAAGGGATCGATAGGAAAGCGCGTCTGTCGTCCATCGGGGAGCGTCACCGTCTGCGCCGCCAGGTCGATGGTCACAGCGGTGGTTGGGTCTTCTTCGAACAGGCTAACCAGTTGCTGGTACGTGTCTTCATCCACCTGAACGGTCAGCAACCCGTTTTTCAAGGCATTGTTGCGGAAGATGTCGGCGAAGTACGGGCTGATGACCGCCTTGAACCCATACCCCTGCAATGCCCAGGGTGCGTGCTCGCGCGATGAGCCGCAACCGAAGTTGCGCCCTGCAACCAGGATCGTGGCGCCCTGCGCTTCTGGTCGGTTAAGCACGAAATCGGGGTTGGGTTTGCCTTCGGCGTCGAACCGCCAGGCATAGAACAGCCCTTCCGCCAGCCCCGATTTGTCGGTGACTTTGAGGTAGCGGGCAGGAATGATCTGATCGGTATCGACATCCTGCACTGGCAGGGCGACAATACGCCCGGTGATGACTGAAATCGGTTGCATGTCGTGCTCCTGAATGAGAACCGGAAACTGAGAACTGAGAACCGAGAACTGAGAACCGGGAATCGGGAACGGACTCCTAACCCACGTATCTCCGCGGATCGGCGACGACGCCTTCGATGGCCGATGCGACGGCGGTGAGCGGGCTGGCGAGGAAGGTGCGCGCGCCGGGTCCCTGGCGTCCTTCAAAGTTGCGGTTGCTGGTCGAGACGGCGTATTTGCCTGGCGGAACTTTGTCATCGTTCATGCCGAGGCAGGCGGAGCAACCGGCTTCGCGCCATTCGGCGCCGGCGTCGCGGAAGATGCGGTCCAGCCCTTCGGCTTCTGCCTGCTTCTTGACTTGCTGCGATCCGGGCACGACCATCATGCGCACGCCGTCGGCAACCCTGCGTCCTTTCAGCACGCTCGCCGCCAGGCGCAGGTCCGAAATGCGCGAGTTGGTGCAACTCCCCAGGAAGACGACATCGATCTTGTGACCGAGCAACGGTTGTCCTGGGCGCAGGTCCATATAGCGCAGCGCTTTGTCGAGCGCCTGGCGCGCCGCCGGATCGGGCAGGTCTTCGGGCGTCGGGATGCGCCCGTCGATCGGCATACCCATGCCCGGGTTGGTACCGTAGGTGATCATTGGCGTCAATTGCGAGGCGTCGAGCGTGATTGTCCGGTCGTACACTGCGCCTTCGTCGGTCGGCAGAGTGCGCCAGTGCGCCAGCGCCGCGTCCCAGGCTTCGCCTTTTGGCGCAAAGGGGCGCCTGGCGATGTACTGGAATGTCGTATCATCGGGTGCGATCATCCCGGCGCGCGCGCCGCCTTCGATTGACATATTGCAGATCGTCATACGTTCTTCCATCGAGAGCGCGCGGATCGCTTCGCCCGTGTACTCGAACACGTGCCCGGTGCCTGCGCCGACGCCGTACCGTGCAATGATCGCCAGAATGATGTCTTTGGCGGTCACCCCCGGGCCCAGGCGACCATCGACGCGCACCTCCATCGTTTTGGGGCGGCTCTGGATCAGGCACTGCGTCGCCAGAACATGCGCAACTTCGGAGGTGCCGATGCCGAACGCCAGCGCACCGAACGCGCCGTGCGTGCTGGTGTGGCTATCGCCGCAGACGATGGTCATGCCGGGTTGGGTCAACCCCTGTTCAGGACCGATTACGTGAACGATCCCCTGGTATTCGCTGCCGAGAGCGAACAGCGGGATGCCGAAGTCGGCGCAGTTCTGTTCGAGCTGGCGGAGTTGCGCCGCCGCCTGCGCATCGACCACCGGAATGATCCCGTCCGGTCCGCGCGGCGTGGTGGGGGTCGAGTGGTCCATCGTCGCCAGAGTGCGATCCGGTCGGCGAACCTTCAGCCCGCGCTGACGCAACTCGGTGAACGCCTGGGGCGAGGTCACTTCGTGAATGAGATGGAGATCGATGTAGAGCACCGCTGGCGTTTCCGCCGTCTGCGGGCGAACAATATGGGCATCCCAGATTTTGTCGAACAGTGTACGCGGCATAGTCAGTTACCTCATTAACACTTCAAGGAAGGCGAGCCATTGAGCAGCGTTCACGTGCTGCATCTCTGCGCCTGTGTATACGCTTAAGAGGCATTGACGCTAGTCTGCAACCAGCGTCAGCCATCCCCAGCGATCTTCGGTTTCGCCGGAGAAGAGACCAAAGAACGCCTTTTGAATGGCAGTGGTAATCGGACCACGTTTGCCATTGCCAACTGGCAGTTTATCAACCGAGCGGATCGGCGTCACCTCCGCCGCAGTGCCGGTGAAGAAGAGTTCGTCCGCCAGGTAGAGCATTTCGCGCGGCAGGTTGTGCTCGCGCACCTCGTATCCCAGCCAGCGCGCCAGCGTCATCACCGCGTCGCGGGTAATGCCCGGCAGCAGCGCCGCCGTCACCGGCGGGGTGTAGATGACGCCATCGCGAATGAGGAACAGATTTTCGCCCGATCCTTCGGAGAGCCAGCCGTGCACGTCGAGCGCGATCCCCTCGGCATAGCCGTTGCGCGCCGCTTCCATGACAATCAACTGTGACGACAGGTAATTGCCGCCAGCCTTTGCCATCGCCGGCAGCGTGTTCGGCGCCATTCGCTGCCAGGAGGAGACATGCACATCCACGCCATTTTCCAGCCCCTCAGCGCCCAGGTATGCGCCCCATTCCATGGCGGCGACCATCGTCTCGACCGGTGAGCGGAGCGGGTTCAGCCCCATTTCGCCGTAGCCGCGCCAGATGAGCGGACGGATGTAGGCGTTGGTCAGCCCATTCTCCCGCACCACGGTGCGGCAGGCTTCGAACAACTGATCTGGCGTGAATGGCGGTTCCATCCGGTAGATGCGGCATGAGTCGAACAGGCGGCGGACATGCTCGCCCAGGCGGAAGATCGCCGCGCCGCGCGGCGTTTCGTAGGCGCGAATGCCCTCGAACACCGATGAACCATAGTGCAGGGCATGCGTCATCACGTGGACGGTCGCCTTTTCCCAGGGAACCATTTCGCCATTGAACCAGATATACTTTGACTCACGGATTGGCATCGGTGTTCTCCTTTCACCACAATGTGCAGCGGCGTCGTTGCGCCGGCGCCATTATATCAGGAACGTTCCGTACTGAATGTGGGTGTGCGCGACGTTCCTGCCTCTCCACGACCGCCGAGGTTGGGCGGCGTTCCCGCAGTGGGCGAAGACCGTTTCGCTGCCAACGCGCCAGCGCAGGGCAAGGGCTGCGGCGGAGACCTCGACAGTTGGGCGCTTTTTCGTCGATCCGCACGGACGCCCACGGAGGGATGCTCCTACGATGACCGCCTCTGCTCATGTGCACATTCGATGGGCAACGCGCAACGTTGTAACGTTCAACGCGCGCCACCAGGCGCATTGCCGTGTCAGCGGCGCCCGTTGGGGCAGAACCGGCGAGCGCCCCAACCTTCAACCTGCAATGTTCGCGCCAGCGCGCCGCCGCGCCAGCGGCAGTTCCAGGCTATCCCACAGCGCCATGAAACTGGCTTCGATAATGTTTTCCGAACAGCCGACCGTGCTCCAGCGTTCTTCGCCGCGCGCCGATTCGATCAGCACGCGCGGTTTGGCGGCGGTGCCGAGATGCTCATCGACGATGCGCACCTTGTAGTCTACCAGTTGCACATCAGCGAGTTCGGGGTAGTGCGGCAGCAGCGCCTTGCGGATCGCCATGTCGAGCGCGTTGACCGGTCCGGCGCCTTCGGCGGCGGTGTGGATAACTTCATCGCCGACTTTGAGTTTGACCATCGCCTGCGAAATCATGTCGTTGGCGCCATGTTTGCTGACCACCACCGTGAAATCGAGCAGTTCGAACGGCGGTTCGTAGTCAGGCGCGGCGCGACGCACCAGCATCTCGAACGATCCCTCCGCCGCCTCGAACTGAAAGCCGCGGTTCTCCAGTTCTTTGATCCGTTGCAGCACCACGCGCTCGTTGCCGTTCAGGTCGAGTCCCAGTTCCTGCGCGCGCATGCGCACATTCCCGCGTCCCGACAGTTCGCTGACAACGATGCGCATCCGGTTGCCGACCAGCTCCGGGTCGATGTGCTGATAACTGTCGGGCACTTTGGCGACGGCAGCGACGTGAATGCCGCCTTTGTGCGCGAATGCCGAGTGTCCGACGAATGGCGCGTGGGTGTCGGGGTTGAGGTTGGCGACGGCGGCGACATAGTGCGACACCTCGGACAGGCGGCGCAGTTGTTCGGGCGTGACGCAGCGGTAGCCAAGTTTCAGTTGCAGGTTGGCGATGAGCGGGATCAGATCCATGTTGCCGCAGCGTTCGCCGTAGCCGTTGATCGTTCCCTGGACGTGGACGCACCCCGCGCGCACGGCAGCAATCGCATTGGCGACTGCCAGCGCGCCGTCGTTGTGGGTGTGGATGCCGAGAGTGGGACCGCGCCTTGCTTCGCCGTTGCCGAACCCTTCGTTTGCCAGGTGGCGCTGCACCGCCTGAACGATCTCGGTCACCTCGTGGGGCAGGCTGCCGCCATTCGTGTCGCACAGCACCAGACAATCGGCGCCGGCGCGCGCGGCGGCAGTCAGGGTTGCCAGCGCATACGCGGCATCCAGTTTGTAGCCATCGAAGAAGTGTTCCGCATCGTAGATCACCTCTTTGCCACGATCTTTGAAATACGCAACGCTATCGGCGATCATCGCCAGATTCTCCTGGCGCGTCGTTTCGAGCACCTGCTCAACGTGGAGGGTCGAACTTTTGCCGACGAGCGTCACCACCGGCGTCCCGGCATCAACCAGCGCCTGGATGTTGGCGTCGGTCTCGCACGCGGCGTCGGCGCGGCGGGTGCTGCCGAAGGCGGCGACTCTGGCGTGACGCAGTTCGACGCGACGGATGCGCTGGAAGAACTCGGCATCTTTGGGATTCGAGCCGGGCCATCCGCCTTCGATGTAGTGCACGCCGAGCAGATCGAGTTCACGCGCGATCTTCAGTTTGTCTTCAACCGAGAGCGATAGCCCCTCGCGTTGCGTTCCATCGCGCAGGGTCGTATCGTAGAGCAGAATCTGCATAACTGACTCCTTACGGGCTGCGTGCTAGGGCTGCCCACGCCAGCGGGGGTAGCTGCCGAATACTTTGAACAGGCCAGTTTTGGCGCGAATGCGCTCCAGAGCGGCGGTGACAACCGGCTCTTCGCGGTGACCGTTGATGTCCACCAGAAAGATGTACTGTCCCAGCACCTCTTTCGACGGACGCGATTCGAGTTTGGTCATATTGATGCCGACCGACGAGAGTTCCTGGAGCGCTTCGACCAGCACGCCGGGGCGGTCTTCACGGTCAAAGCCAAAGCAAAAACTGGTCTTATCATCGCCGGTTGGCGGATGGTCGTGTTTCCCCAGCGCGATAAAGCGCGTCACATTGCCTGAACGATCCTGAATATCGCTTGCCAGGATCGCGGCTCCGACCAATTGCGCGGCGCGCAGCGTTCCGATCGCCGCCGCAGGACGTTCGTCCGCCAGCGCCTCGGCGGGAGCGGCGCTGTTGCTCAGCGACGCGACGGTTGCCACACCGGGCAGGCAACGCTCGATGAATCGCCGACATTGCCCGAGCGACTGCGGGTGGCCGTAGAGCACTTTGATCTCGTGGAGCGCCAGACCGGGACGCCCCACCAGGTAGTGCTGGATCGGGATGACCGTCTCGCCGGTGATGCGCAGGTTGGTTTCGTGAATGAGCAGGTCGAGCGTGGTGGTGACGCTCCCTTCGAGAACGTTTTCAATCGGCAGAATGCCGGCGGTCGCCGCGCCGGTTTCAACGGCGGTGACGACGGCTGGCATACTGGTCAGCGGAATGTATGTCGCCTCCTCGCCGCCATACGCCAGCGCGGCAATTTCGCTGTAGGATCCGGGCGGACCGAGGTAGGCAATTGAGTGGTTCATTGGCAGTGTTCCGTTGCGCGCAGCCAGGCGACTAAAGTCGCAGGCTACGGGAAACAAAGCCCGCCTTTGCGGGCTGGATTCGGACGATGCTGGACCCCTTACTCCATCGCGTTCTTGCCGAACAGATCGACCGCGTAGGTCGGTCGGTTGCGGTCGTACCCGGCGGCGTAGGCGGCATTCTCGGCGCTCAGGCGCTCCTGGCGCGCGGCGATCATTTTGTTGAGCGCCGCCATGTACGACTCGGCGGCGGCGACGATCGTATCGGTATTGGCGCTGTAGCCGCTATAGATTTGCGGTCCCCGGTGCCGCCCGACACGGTACTCGCGTTCCTCGACTGCATCGCCTGGCTCGCGGATGCGTACCGACACCTCAGCAACCGCATCGATTCCTTCAGTGACTGCCTTGATCGAGAACTCAATCAGGTCATTCGGTCGCCCGACAATTTTATCGATCGCTTTGTAGATCGCATCGACCGGTCCCGTGCCGTGCGCAGCGGTGGTATGCGTGTTGCCGTCGGGATCGGTGATGCGCACCGTCGCCACCGGTGTCACGCCGGTGCCGCAGGTCACCTGAACGTGCTCCAGGCGGTACAACTCCGGCGTATGGAGCGATCCGCCGGTTGCCAGCACCTCCAGGTCGCGGTCATCGACGACTTTCTTTTTATCGCACAGTTCCTTGAAGCGCTGGAACACCTGATTGAACTCTTCTTCGCTATCAAACTCATACCCCATCGCCGCCAGTTTGGTGCGTAGCGCATTGCGCCCGGAGTGCTTGCCGAGCACGATGGCGTTGCCGTCCAGCCCTATGGTCGTCGCGTCCATGATCTCGTAGGTCATACGGTGCTTCAGGACGCCATCCTGATGGATGCCAGACTCGTGGGCGAAGGCGTTGGCGCCGACAATCGCTTTGTTTGGCGGCACCTGCATCCCGATAATCGTACTGAGCAGGCGGCTGCTGCGCGCCAGCTCGCGGGTGTTGATCCGTGTATCGACGCCAAAGAACGCGCGGCGGGTCTTCAGCGCCATCACAACTTCTTCGAGCGACGCATTGCCAGCGCGTTCGCCGATGCCGTTGATCGTGCATTCGATCTGACGGGCGCCGGCGCGCACCCCTGCCAGCGAGTTCGCCACTGCCATGCCCAGGTCGTCGTGGCAATGGGTGGAGATGATAACCTTATCGGCGCCAGGAACGTGCTTGTAGATTCCGGAAATCAGTTCAGCGTATTCCTCTGGCGTGGCGTAGCCAACCGTATCGGGGATATTGAGGGTTGTCGCGCCCTCTTCGACCACTGCCGCCAGCATGCGGTAGACATACTCCGGGTCGGAGCGGGTCGCGTCCATCGGCGAAAACTCGACATCGTCGCACAGCGAGCGCGCATAGCGCACCATGAGCCGGGCGCGCTCGAGCACCTCTTCGCGGGTTGAGCGCAGTTGGTGTTCGATATGAATGTCGGACGATGAGATGAAGGTATGGATGCGTTTCTTTGCGGCTGGCTGAATCGCGCTCCAGGCTTTGTCGATATCGTCCTTATTGGCGCGCGCCAACGCTGCGATAATTGGACCATCGGGCGTACCGACGGTTTTGGCGATCTCATGGACGGCTGCCCAGTCGCCGGGTGATGCCGCCGGGAAGCCCGCCTCGATAATATCCACTCCCAACCGCGCCAGTTGCCGCGCCACTTCGAGTTTCTCCTCCAGCGTCATGGTGCAGCCAGGCGCCTGTTCACCGTCGCGGAGGGTGGTGTCGAAGATGCGTACATGGTCCTCCATAGGCTTTGTGTCTCCTTACGAGAACTGAGAACCGAGAACTGAGAACTGAGAACTGAGAACTGAGAACTGAGAACTGAGAACCGAGAACTGAGAACCGAGAACTGAGAACCGATACTTGTCACTCAGCACTCGACCGATAATCCTCCGATGTAAACGGGAACGGAGGCAATGATTCGTCATCGTCCGTTGTATATGATACCTGTTCTTCATGAGCCGTTGATGTGCGTGATGGTATGGCGTGCTCCAGTTTTCGGATCTTGCTCGTCAGCATTGCCGCGATTTCCTGGCATTCGGTATGAAGTCTGGCTTCCTCCTCTTCGGAGAGATGCCCAGCACGGCACAGCAGATCGAGCCAGCTGTCGGTTTCGGCGGTTGACCCCTTGGCGATTGCCAGATGATTGCGATGCGCGCCAGAGGTGTAGCGCCCGTGTCCTTCGGCGATATTTGCGCCAATCGACGTGGCGGAAGCGACGATCTGTCGCGCGATGACCGCATTGCCCCATGTATCCGGCAGGCGCTGCACGATCGTCATCACATCGAGCGCCAGTTGCTGCGCCCGGTTCCACAGAATGAGGTTGCGATGCGTGTAACCCTTCGCCATCGTCGCGGTTCCTCTGTATCGAATGAGGAGATTGCATTGCTGCGCTCGCAATGACCCCCCGACCCCCGGTTCCTGGTCCCTAATTCTTAGTTCTCAGTCCCCGGTCCTCAGTTCCTGGTTCCTGGTTCTTAGTTCTTGGTTCTTAGTTCTTAGTTCTCAGTTCTCAGTTCTTTCATGCTCCACCCTCGCCCGGCACGACCTCGCGCGGATTGACGAACGGCATCATGCGGCGCAGTTCACGCCCCACCTGCTCGATCGGGTGCGAGATGTCGCGGGTGCGGTAGGCATTGAAGCGTGGGCGACCGTTGTGATTCTCTTCGATCCAGTCCTCGGCGAATGCGCCGCTCTGGATGTCCGCCAGGATGCGCTTCATCGTTGCGCGCGTCTCGTCGGTGATGATCTTGGGACCGGCGGTGTAATCGCCCCACTCCGCCGTATCGCTAACCGAGTAGCGCATGTAGTTGAGCCCGCCCTGATAGAAGAGATCGACGATCAGCTTGAGTTCGTGCATACACTCAAAATACGCGACCTCCGGTTGATACCCGGCTTCGATCAGCGTCTCGAACGCCGTCTTCACGAGCGCCGATACGCCACCGCACAACACCACCTGCTCGCCGAACAGGTCGGTTTCGGTCTCTTCGGCGAATGTCGTCTCGATCACGCCGGCGCGAGTGCAACCGAGACCGCGAGCATATGCCAGGGCGTCCGCCAGTGCATTCCCCGAAGCGTCCTGATGCACGGCGACGAGCGCCGGCACGCCGCCACCCTGAGTATAGACCTCACGCACGCGGTGGCCGGGCGCCTTAGGGGCGACCATGCTCACATCGACCCCTTCCGGGGGGATGATCTGCCCGAAGCGGATATTGAACCCGTGGGCGAACATAAGCGTCTTGCCAGAGGTCATGTGCGGTCCGATTTCGTCGCGGTAAATGGCTGCCTGTGCGGTATCGGGGAGCGCCATCATCACGATCTGCGCCTCCTTCGCCGCCTCGGCGACGGTCAGCACATTCAGCCCTAACCCTTCCGCTTTCGACCAGCTCTTTGACCCCTGGTAAAGACCAACGACCACATCGCAGCCGCTCTCCTTGAGGTTCAGGGCATGCGCGTGCCCCTGGCTGCCAAACCCGATGACGGCGATCGTGCGCCCGGCGAGGCGAGAGAGATCGGCGTGGTTTTCGTAATAAATGTGCGCCATAGTGCGTATGTGTTCTCCTTGTGCTTGTCGGAGCGCCATACATTCCGTCGCCCGTCGCCCCTCTTCCCACGTTAAAGGAGAGGGGCAGCCGATGAAGGGAAAAGGCGCGTCCCACGGGACCATCACGTGTGACAGGAACTAATTCATCGCCGGCACGCGCTCGGCATGCCCGTTGGCGCTTTCGACATACTCCTCGGCGGTGTGACCGCGCGCTCCGCGCACCATCGCAATCCGCCCGGTGCGCATCATCTCTTTGATGCCGTAAGGTCGAACGACATCAACGAAATTCTGCACCTTCGCCGGCGATCCGGTCATCTCGATCACCATCGTGTTCGCGCCGACATCGACGATCTTGGCGTCGAACACCTCCGTCAGAGCGACAATCTCTGGACGTTTCGCCGGAGGCGCGTGCAGTTTCATCAGCGCCATTTCGCGCTCGACCGTCGGATCGTTTGTAACGTCGCTGACTTTCAGCACTTCGATCAAGCGGTAGAGTTGCTTGACCACCTGCTCGACATCTTCCCACTCCACAACGATCGTCATCCGGCTGACGCCGGGGGTTTCGCTGTGCCCGACTGCCAGGCTCTCGATATTGAAGCCGCGTCGCCGGATGAGGCCAACCACCCGGCTCAGCACGCCGGGGCGATCATGCACGAGGGCGACGATGGTGTGTTTTTTCATGGATGCACTTCCTTATATGCTATGAATTGTGGGGCGACTCCAGGATCATCTCGTCAATGCTTTTGTTCTGCGGCACCATCGGGAAGACGTTGACCTCACGCTCGACACGGAAGTCGATCAGCACCGGTCCATCGGTTGCGTAGGCTTCCTCGATGGCCGCCTCGACCTGGCTGGTATGCTCGACAGTAATGCCTTTCCAGTAGTACGCCTCCGCCAGTTTGGCGAAGTCAGGACCGGAGAGCGGCGTACCGCTGTAGCGCTTATTCTCGAACAGTTCCTGCCACTGGCGCACCATGCCCAGGTAGCCGTTGTTGATCACCGCAACCTTGACATTCTTGATGCCCTCCTGCACGATGGTCGCCATCTCTTGATTGGTCATCTGGAAGCCGCCATCGCCGCAGATCACCCAGACCGTATCGTTCGGGTGGGCAATCGCAATGCCGAGCGCCGCCGGCACGGCGAAGCCCATCGTTCCTGCGCCGCCAGAAGTGATATGGGTACGCGGGCGATACCAGTCGATCAACTGCGCCGCCCACATCTGATGCTGACCGACGTCGGTGACGACGCGATAGTTGCCGCGGCTGTTGAGCGCCTTTGTGAGCGCCGCATAGACATCGTGCGGCGGCAGGCTCATGTTTTCGGTTTCGGTGCGGTTGAGGTACTGCTGTTTCGGTTGATGCTTCGCCTGCATTTCACGAATATGCTCCATCCAGTCAGACGCATGCCCATGGAGTTCAGCGAACGCTTCGCGGTCGGCTGGGAACTCATCGAGGAATGCCTGCAACGCCAGGCGCGCATCAGCGACGATCGGGACGGTTACCCGGACATTCTTGCCGATCTCGGAAGGGTCGATATCGACGTGGATGACCTTTGCGTTTGGCGCAAACGTGCTCGCCTTGCCGGTCACGCGGTCGTCGAAGCGCCCACCGATGTTGAAGAGCACATCGCACTCCTGAATGGCGCGATTGACGTGCACCCAGCCGTGCATGCCCGGCATGCCGATGCTGAGCGGATGGTCTTCGGGGAAAGCGCCGATGCCGTGGAGGGTGGTGATCACCGGAATGCGGGTACGCTCGGCGAAGGCGCGCAACTCCTCAACGGCGCCGGACATAATGATGCCATGGCCGGCGATGATCAACGGCTTCTTTGCGTGCAAAAGCAGTTTGATCGCTTCGCGGATCTGCTTGAGGTTAGGGCGGTAGTTGGGCTTGTAGCCGGGAAGGTCGAGTTTGATGTCCCAGTTGGGGACGATCGTGGCCTGTTGCGCGTCCTTGGTCACATCGATCAGCACCGGTCCGGGGCGTCCGGTGGTGGCGATGTAGATTGCCTCCTCGAAGACGTAGGGCAGGTCTTCGGCGCGTTTCACCAGGTAGTTGTGCTTGGTGATCGGCATCGTAATGCCGGTGATGTCGGTCTCCTGGAACGCATCCTTGCCGAGCACGTGGGAGCCGACCTGTCCGGTAATCGCCAGGATCGGCGTGCTGTCCATCATCGCATCGGCGATGGCCGTCACCAGGTTCGTGGCGCCGGGTCCGCTCGTGCCGATGCACACTCCCAGCCGGCCGGTGGCGCGCGCATACCCTTCGGCGGCGTGGCCGGCGCCCTGTTCGTGGCGGCACAGCACATGGCGCAGTTTGTCGCGGTACTCCCACATCGCGTAGTAGAACGGCATGATCGCGCCGCCGGGGATGCCGAACATCACTTCGACCCCATTGCGAATTAACGCCTCACACATTACCTGAGCGCCGGTGCGCTTTTCGGACATCTGAGTTCCTCCCTTTCTCTCGATGATCACAAGGTTCTTGTGGTGGTGATCCCGTTATCAATGTGTTCGAGACACCTGCGCACACGCAGGTGCAGGCGCCGCCGTCATCGGCGTCCAACGTGCAACAGCGGCACACTGGCGACATCAGCGTCGCAGCCGGGGAGTCGGTCAGACGCGACCTTTGCGAGCAACGAACGTGTGCATGCTGGAAGTGCATCGTCACCGCAGCGTCGGCAGCATGCGCTCATAAACTGCGAGCCCCTCCCGTGGGTTCGGGAGGGGCTCGTGTCGGTGTGTCTTGCGTTACGTCGCGCGCTGCCTCCCAAACGCTTATAAGCCCGTGATAATAATCAGGGCTACAAGAATAAGGCTAAGGAGGAGGCTGACGTTTCGCTGATGCATATCAATCGCGCTCGTTGCAGTATTACCGCCTGCGAGTATACCTGAAGGGGCGTGCATTTGTCAAGTGGAATAAGAGGCGCGAAGCGAGGGGCGAGCGGCACGAGGCGAGGAGCGCGAGGGCGCTGTGGAGAGGGTGCGAAGGGGTGCGCGCCGCGCGTTCGTGCCGTGCAACGTTGACCGGGGCACGGCACGTTACCGGATGTCGTACCCCTTGAACACGCACGCTGCATCAGCGTTGCCGCCGCAGATGACGGCAACCGGCGCCGCGTAGCGACTGGCGTCCACGGCGCCGCTCTGGAGGGCAGCGATCACGGCGGCGCCAGCCGGTTCAACCAGTTGATTGCACTCGGTCCAGAGCCAGCGCATGGCTTCGACCATCTGCTCGTCGGTCACCAGCGCCACGTCATCGACATACCGTAGCGCCAGGTCGAGGGTGCGTGCGCTGAGCGCACGTGGCGAGAGGGTGTCAGCGATGCTGTGGACAGCCGGCAATTCCACCAGCCGACCGGCGTTGAGGCTGACGGTCATGGTGGGTGCGCCGACCGGTTCGACGCCGATGATGCGCATGCTGGGGCGCGCCTGTTTGAGCGCCGCCGCCACGCCGCCGATCAACCCGCCGCCGCCGACAGCGATCAGCGCCAGATCGACGCAGGGCGTATCGGCAAGCAGTTCGAGACCGAGTGTGCCCTGTCCTTCGAGGGTGCGTCGATCGTCGAACGGATGAACATAGTACAATCCCTCGGTTCTGGCGTGCTCGACAGCACGCTGGTGGGCATCGTCCCAGGCGTCGCCGTAGCGGAAAATCTGCGCCCCCCATGCAGCGATGCGCCGCTCACGGTCCGCAGAGGCGCGTACAGGCAGGTATACGGTGGCACGAATTCCTAAGCGCCAGGCGGCGTATGCCAGCGCCAGTCCATGGTTGCCGCCGGACGCGGCAATCACGCCGCGCTCGCGCTGCGCCACGTCGAGTTGCAGCAGGTGGTTGAACACGCCGCGCGCTTTGAACGATCCTGAGACCTGCAGATTTTCCAGCTTGATACGCAGATTGGGGTGAAAGTCGCCGCGCAATGCGGGCAGCGGCATGAGCGGCGTGTGCCGGACGAATGGCGCAATGCGCGTTCGCGCGGCATCGATTGCCTGGAGTGGAAGAGGATGCTCCATCGCAGAACCTCGCACAGAATCAACGCCTGGCAATATCCAGAACATCGCGCAGCATGGCTGCGGCGGTCGGCATCGGATCGGTTTCCAGCGTCGTAGCGGTCTGTCTGCCGGCGATATCGGTGTAGTAGACCACGCCCATCTCATCGGCGCTCATCCGCGCCAACGGGTGCGCGAGGGGCAGCGGCGTCGGCTGGACGCTCAGGCGAACATCATCCCCCCGGCGCTCTGCCAGGCAGAGGAGCACAATGCGTTCGCCGCGCCCAAGCGCCGCATGCAGGTCCTCTGTCGTCAGCCCGGTGATGCCGCGCACGGTGACATCAGCCAGCGTTGCTGGACGGTGCAGCACGGCATTGGCAAGAATGGTCAATTTACTGGCGGCGTCCCATCCTTCGACATCGAGGGAAGGATCGGTCTCCGCCAGACCGCGTCGTTGCATCTCCGCCAGCGCATCAGTGTAGGAAACCCCCTGTTCCATCGCGCGCAGGATGCCCTGGGTCGTGCCGTTGAGCACTGCTTCGACGCGCACGATCGTCGCACCGGCCAGGTCGCGCCTCCCGATCGCAATCGTTGGCAATGCGCCGCCGACGCAGGCGCTGAAGCGCAGCGCGGGCCAGTCGCGCGGATCGCCGCGCTCCTCAGGAGACTCTCCCATATCGCTGAGGTCGGCCAGTTCTGCATACGCAAGCGCCAGCGGTCCTTTATTCGCCAGCACGGCATGCACGCCGCGCCGCAACGCTTCGCGCACTGTATCAAGACCCGGTTGCCCTGTTTTCAGGTTGACCGGTGTTGCTTCGAGCAGAATGTCTGCCTCGATGCATCGCACAACATCAACGGGGGAGATGCCAGAGACACCGCTTTCCGGCAGCGCTGTGACGCTCTGACTGCGCTGTTTAAGCGCCAGAATCGCCGCCGGGTCCAGCCCATCGGTATTGATCGCTGCGCCGCCCGAGTCTGCTGCGGCCACCAGGCGCAGCGCCACGCCATAGCGCCCGGCGAGGAGTGACGCCTGCGACTGCATGATGGCGAGAAAACTGCGACCCACATTGCCCAGACCGCTGAGGAAGAGACGATAGGTGTGCATACTGCTTTGTTCATGATGCCAGATCAAGCGCATTGTACCATGATCAGGGGCGAGGCAAGATGGGCTTGATCCAGTTTCATGGACATGTGATCATGCAGCTGCTTCCTGGGCTT
>ERZ1685331.135-NODE-135-length-16238-cov-15.964284_pt1 | contig 16238 bp, 12 predicted proteins | sample MGYA00580194_ERZ1685331 | MGnify/ENA primary metagenome ERZ1685331 (study PRJEB41501, sample SAMN08275520) | hot springs metagenome | biome: alkaline hot spring; material: microbial mat | place: Russia: Ush-Beldyr | collected 2015-07 | depth 0.5 m m ...
AGATTTTCCCGCCCTGCCACGCAAAAAGCCAAACTTCAGGGGAAGGGGATTTGGCAGCGGCGGCCGAAGGCCGCCGCCGCCAAATCCCCCCATTCTTCCCCTCCCCTCGCCCGCCGCCGCAGGCGAGCGGGCGAGGGGAGGGCTGGGGGAGGGGTGAGGGCCGAAAAATCCCTTCAGGCACTCATACGGGGGTTACTTTAAAAGAGCGAGGCTCAATAAAGAAATGGCCCGGGACGCCCATCTACGGTCGGTCCCTTTCGGGCTGCTGGGTTATCCGGTGCTGCAGGCTGCCGACATCCTGCTCCCCCGCGCCCATCTGGTGCCGGTGGCCCGGGATAACGAGGCCCACGTGGAGGTCGCTCGCGAGGTCGCCCGACGATTCAACCATCTCTACGGAGGCGCTCAACAACTTTCTGGAACCCATCCGCGGGCGCCGGGCCCACTATGCGTCCCAGCCCGGGATGGTGGAGGGAATCCTTGCCGCAGGGAACGACCGCATACGCGCCGAAGCAGAAGAGACAATGCGACTGGTCCGCGAAGCAACCGGCTTAACCCATCTACCATAAACCAATCTACCAATCTACCATCTACCAATCTACCATCTACCAATCTACCATCTACCAATCTACCAAATCAAGGAGGTGCAAGATGACAGAACAGAATCGCTTCCTGCTTCCCCCGGACCGCCTGCCGAAGGCCTGGTACAACATCGTCGCCGATATGTCCTTTGAGGTCCCGCCGCTTCTGCATCCGGTGACCCGCGAGCCCACCCGTCTTCCGCCGCCCCTGTTCTGCGACGCGCTGATAGAACAGGAGGAGACCCGGGAGCGGTACGTGGAGATACCAGAGCCAGTGCGGGAGGTCTACCGGCTCTGGCGGCCCACCCCGCTGGTCCGCGCCCGGCGGCTGGAGCAGGCCCTGGACACTCCGGCCCACATCTACTACAAGTACGAAGGGGCAAGCCCGCCGGGCAGCCACAAGCCCAACACGGCCGTCGCCCAGGCCTTCTACAGCAAGGAGGCTGGGGTGAAACGGCTGGTCACCGAGACGGGTGCCGGGCAGTGGGGCAGTGCACTGGCCTTTGCCTGTAACCTCTTTGGGATGGAGTGCGGGGTCTATATGGTGAAGGTCAGTTACTACCAGAAGCCCTACCGCCGGGTGTTGATGGAGGCGTGGGGAGCGCGCGTCGTCCCCAGCCCCAGCCCGGAGACCCGTTCGGGGCAATCCATCCTAGAGCGGGACCCCGATTCGCCGGGCAGTCTGGGCATCGCCATCAGCGAGGCCGTAGAGGTCGCCGCCACCCACGACGACACCAAATACTCCCTGGGCAGTGTCCTCAACCACGTCCTCCTCCACCAGACAGTCATCGGCGAGGAGGCGCGGCTCCAGATGGAGATGGCGGGAGAGTCCCCTGATGTGGTCATCGGTTGCGTGGGTGGGGGGAGCAACTTCGCCGGACTGGCCTTCCCCTTCCTGCGGGACCGGCTGCAGAACGGCGCCTCTACCCGTTTCGTTGCCGTAGAGCCCACCGCCTGTCCCAGTATGACCCGGGGCGTCTATGCCTACGACTACGGCGATACGGCCCACCTGGCCCCCATCGCCAAGATGGATACTCTGGGGCACACCTTCATCCCGGCAGGCATCCACGCAGGGGGACTGCGCTATCACGGCATGGCCCCGCTGGTCTCCGCGCTCCACCGGCACGGCTACATAGAACCGGTCGCCTATCCCCAATTGACGGTCTTTGAGGCGGCGGTCCTGTTTGCCCGCACCGAGGGCTTCATCCCCGCGCCAGAGACGGCCCATGCCATCCGGGCCGCGATAGACGAGGCGCTGGCCGCGCGCGAGGCTGGAGAGAAACGGGTCATCCTTTTCAACTTCAGCGGGCATGGCCACTTTGACATGGGGGCCTACGAGAGTTACTTCGCCGGGAAACTGGAGAACTACGAATACCCGGCGGAGCGGGTACTGGAGGCGCTGAAGGACCTGCCGGTGGTGGAGAAATGAGAGGGGTCTGGAGGACGGAAAGTTTGCCTGCCTGTTAGACGAGGATGGCGGTAAATGGCTCCCCCGAAAAAGAACCGTCGCCGCAAACCCGTTTCGGATTGCGGCGACGGTTCCGTTGCCCCGGAGAGGACTCGAACCTCCACGCCCTGTCGGGCACAGGCCCTCAACCTGCTGCGTATGCCTATTCCGCCACCGGGGCTGGCAACCCTATTATACTCCGATGCGACAACTTGTCAAACGGGGAAATAATGAGGGGGATTTTGCGGCGGCCTGCGGCCGCCGCAAAATCTCTTCTCTACCTCCCATCTCCCCCGCCCAAGGCGAGCAGGAGAGAGGCCGGGAGTGAGAGAGAAACGTGCCGCCTCCAAGCAGGAGCAATGCATGCGTTGCCCCTTCCCGGCACAATGCTCTACAGAGAGGTAAAGGGAGGACATCACTCTGCATCCAGCAGACCGACCAGGCGCGGGGGCACCATGGCGACCACGCGCAAACCACGAGCAGTAGGATTCTGCGATTCTACGACCCCCTGCTCACGAATTAATCGGAGCAGGTCGCCCCGCTCAAAGGGAAGAACGACATCCACCCGCACCAGGTCTTTCTTCAGAACATTTTCCACCATCTCCAGAAGGTCCGGGAGACCATCCCCTCGGAGGGCGGAGATCAGCACCGGGTTGGGTAAATCTGCAGCCAGCATCGCTGCCTCTTCCGGGTCCGCCAGTTGGTCCATCTTGTTCAACGCGGTGACCATAGGCTTCCCTGCCGCTCCGATGGCCTCCAGCGTTTCCAGAACCGCCTCCGCTTGGCGACGGGCCTGGGGATGGGTGACGTCCAGGACGTGTAGAAGCAAGTCTGATTCCGCCACTTCCTCCAGCGTGGCCCGGAAAGCAGCTACCAGATGGGTGGGTAGTTTCTGGATGAAGCCGACGGTGTCGGTGAAAAGGACAGTTCTCCCGCCGGGCAACCGCACTCGTCGGGTGGTTGGGTCCAGGGTGGCGAACAGTTTGTCCTCTACCAGGACTCCGGCGTCCGAGAGCGCATTCAGGAGGGTAGACTTGCCAGCGTTGGTGTAGCCGACGATAGAGACTACCGGAATGCCTTCCCGGCGCCGCCGGGCGCGGTATCGGCTCCGATGGGCCCGCACGTCCTCCAGTTCGGCCTTGAGGTGGGCGATGCGCCGCCGGATGACCCGACGGTCGGTCTCCAACTGGGTCTCGCCGGGGCCGCGCACACCCACGCCGCCCGTCGCGCCGCCGGCCCGCCCACCGACCTGTCGGGCCAGGTGAGTCCAGGCCCGGGTCAGGCGCGGCAGGCGGTACTCGTACTGGGCCAGTTCCACCTGCAGCGCGCCCTCGCGCGTCTGAGCATGTTGGGCGAAGATGTCCAGAATCAGCGCTGTGCGGTCCAGCACCTTGACCCCGTCGCCCAGCGCCTTCTCCAGTTCCCGCTGGTGGCGGGGAGAGAGTTCTTCGTCAAAGACGACCACATTCGCAGCCGTCTCGGCCACCCGCTCCACCAGTTCTTCCACCTTGCCCGGGCCAATGAATGTGGACGGGTTGGGCCGTTCCAGCCGTTGGGTAACCTGTCCCACGACCTCCAGGCCCGCCGTCCGGGCCAGTTGGGCCAATTCCTCCAGCGATGCCCCTACCGGCCAGGCTCCGTCGGGCGAAGCACCGGGTGTCTTCCAGTCCACTCCGACCAACACCGCTCGTTCACGGGCGGGACCGGTGGGCTCAACGGGTCGAGCGATCTTTCACCTCCTGAGAGGAGTCCGCTGGCAAGCGGACAGTCGGCGAGCGCGGGGCATAAAAACAATAGCCCACTTTCCGCACCGTCGTCAAGCATCGGGGATGCTGGGGGTCCTCTTCTATGGCTTTCCGCAGCCAGTGAATATGGACCTCCAGCGTGCGGGTATCGTCCAGATATTCGGTCTCCCAGACCTTTTTCATCAAGAAAGCACGGGTAAGGACCCGACCGGCATTCCGTATAAAGGTTTCCAGCAATCGGGCCTGGCGGGGGGTCAGGCGGTGCTCCTCGCCTCTCCGGATGACCACCCGGCGTTGAAGGTCCAGGGTCAGGTCCCCAGCCCTCAACAGGTGATTGCCCGGCGGGGAAAGCAAGCGTTTCACCCGGTTGAGCAGTCTGCGCGCCGTAGGAGTCCCACGCAAAACAGTCACACCAGGGTAGTGGGGCCGTTTCTGGTCCTCCGGCACAATCAGCAGGATGGGGACGTGGTTCTCGTTGGCGCTCAGCGCTTCGCAGAGCCGCAGCCCGTTGAAGCGCAGACATCGGGTGTCTACGACCAGCAGGTCCGGGGGCGAGGTTTCCAGCGCCGTGCAGACGGCGCGCCGGGTATGCACCCGAGCCACCTGAAAGCCCTGTTTCTCTAAAATGGACGCGCAGGATGTCTTGGCGGCTCGTTCCCCCTCTACGAGCAAAATATGGCCTTCCATATCCCTGCTCCGGTTTCATCGGGGCAATTGAAAGTTACACCGAACGAAGTATACAGGCCGGTGGTTGGGATAGCGAAGCGATTCCATTATACTCCAACCGGTTAAGAAGGCAAGACCCACATCTGGCAGGGAGATGGGATGGGGGGGGGCGGCGGCCAAAGGCCGCCGCCCCCCCATTCATCCCATTTTGGCGCACTCCCAATTTTCAAGTATAATCCCTTTCTGGAAACCCATCTTGTTGTAAAGGAACAGCGCCCATGCAATCCCTGTTTCTTCTTCGCGACCGCCTGGCCCAGGCCGTTGCCCTGGGCAAAGGGGACAATTTCCCGTATGCCGTCCCCGGCCTCTGGGCGGACCCTGCCGGTCCGCCGACCCGCCGGACCGTCAACCCCTACCGGTTCTACCTGGAACGGGTGGAGGAAATCCTGCATCAACCTCCGGCGCCGCTTCTGCGGGGGCCGGACGGAACCTGGTCCCGGCAGGCTGTTGCCTATAACATCCTGGTACGGGCGACGACGGCCTTTGACCACGACGGCGACAGCTCTATTTCTCTATCTCCTATCGGCGATGGCTGGCAGGAGACGGGCACGTTTCTGAAATCTATCGCTCTGCTCCCTGCTTTGCAGGCTTTGGGATTCAACACCCTTCACCTTCTGCCGGTGACCGCGGTTGGGATGGACGGGCACAAGGGGAATCTGGGCTCGGTCTACGCCATCCGCAACCCTTACCGGCTGGACGACCGGCTGGCGGAGCCGGCCCTGGGCCTGAGGCCGGAGGAAGAGTTCGCCGCTTTCGTCCAGGCAGCGCACCACCTGGGGATGCGGGTGGTGGTGGAGTTTGCCTTCCGGACCGCGTCGCTGGATGCCGACTGGGCCGCCGAGCACCCGGAGTGGTTCTACTGGATTCGGGCCGACATCCCCGACCGCGCGCCGGACGAAGGGCGGGAGGATGCCTACGGAGCGCCCGTCTTCACCCCAGAGGAACTGGCCGTCATCAAAGAACGGGTGGCCCGGGGGGAACGGACCGACCTCATCCCGCCTCATCCTGTCTACCGGCAGATGTTCACCCCGCCCCCGCTGCCGGACTCTGTCCACCAAGAGGGCAGCCGCTGGATCGGCGTCCTCCCCGATGGGACGCGCGTGCGCATCCCCGGCGCCTTCGCCGACTGGCCCCCAGATGACCCCCAGCCGCCCTGGACCGACGTCACCTACCTGCGTCTCTATGACCATCCGGACTTCAACTACATCGCCTACAATACGGTCCGGATGTACGATGCCCGGCTGGCCCGGCCGGAGAACGCAGTGGAGCCCCTCTGGCAGTGCATCGTGGAGGTTCTACCCCATTATTGCCGACAGTTCGGTATAGATGGGGCGATGATCGATATGGGCCACGCGCTTCCGTCCGCATTGAAACGGCGTATTGTGGAGGCTGCCCGCTCGGTCCATCCGGAGTTTGCTTTCTGGGACGAGACTTTCTCCTACGACCACAGGCTGGCGGAAGAGGGGTATAACGCCGTCATTGGCAACTATTGGTGGGCTGTCTGGCGGCCTGAGCATCTGGTGAATGGCCTTCTGCGCCCGCTGGCGGAGACGGGGCTACCACTACCCTTTTTCGCTGGGCCGGAGAGCCACAACACCCCGCGAGCGGCCGCCCGGCCCGGCGGCCTGGCGGCGACCCGTATGGCCTGGGCCCTGGGCTGCGTCCTCCCGGCGATTCCTTTCTGCCATTCCGGCCTGGAACTGGCGGAAAGGACCCCCGTCAACACCGGGCTGGATTTCACGCGCGAGGAACTACCCGATTATTCCCCGGAGCAGCTGGCTCTCTTCAGCGCCGTTGCCTACAGGTGGGAAAACGAGCCCAATCTGGCGGATTGGATCGCCCGCACACTGGAAGTCCGCGCCCGCTATGCCGACCTGATTGCCGACCCCGACTCTGCCACTTTCCGTTTGGTGAAAAGTACTGATCCCTTTGTATGGGCCGTCATCCGGCAAGGGGGCGATAAAGGGTTGGCTCTGGTGGTCAATCTGGATGTTCACCATGCCCGTCGCTTCTCTCTTCACCTGCCGACGAGCCTTTCTGTTGTTACGGACCTGCTGAGCGGCACGCAATGGGCATTAGAGGGAGGCCACCTGGAGGCGGAATGGTCTCCGGCGGGATGTGCGCTGTTGGAGATGGAAGGCACCGGATAGATGCCCGTGGGGTGCTGAGGGGGGAGAGTTGCCTGAGGTTTGGCTTTTTGCAACTACCTACCCTGACCGATTTACAGATAACGTAGCGCAGGCTGTTAGCCTGTATCCTCCAGGCCTGGCGGCCTGCGCTACAGGGCATTGGTCACCAGTTATTGAGTCTCGCCTTGCTATAGTAACAGCAATTTGGATAGGCCATTTCCCGCTGGGCCGTCCGCAGAAGTTTTTGCCCCTCTCCCCCTGCCCCCTCTCCCCATCGCTTCGCTCTGGGGAGAGGGGGGAAGAGGATTTGGCGGCGGCGGCCTTCGGCCGCCGCCGCTTCTTTCATAGGAGTCGCCGCTCCCGGACGGCCTCCAGAGCTAGCGCAATGAACGCGTCTACCGACATAGCGCCAGGCACTTCCCCATCCCGGCGGCGTAGGTTGACCTCTCCGTTTTGCATCTCCCGGTCACCCACGACCAGCATATAGGGAATTTTCTCCATCTGGGCGTCGCGGATTTTGGCCTGCATCCGCTCGGGGGAGTCGTTGACCTCCACCCGCAGGCCGGCCGCTTTCAGCCGCCGCGCCACCTCCCAGGCGTAGTCCACGTGCCGGTCGGCGATGGGGATGACCACCGCCTGCACCGGCGCCAGCCAGACCGGAAACGCGCCGCCGTAGTGCTCCACCAGTACACCGAAGAACCGCTCAATGCTCCCCAGCAGCGCCCGGTGGACCATATAGGGCCGCCGCTCCTGCCCGTCCCGGTCCCGGAAGGTGAGATCGAACCGCTCCGGCACGTTGAAGTCAAACTGGATGGTCGTACACTGCCATGCCCGGCCCAGCGCGTCTTTAATTTTGATGTCAATTTTCGGCCCGTAGAAGACGGCCTCGCCCTCCATGCGCCGGTAGGGGAGGTGGCGGGCTTCCAGGGCCTTGACGAGGGAGCGCTCTGCCTGTTCCCACATTTCGTCCCGGCCGGCGTACTTCTCCGGCGTCCGGGGGTCGCGCACGCTCAATTCTATTTGGTAGTCCTCAAAGCCGAAGTCCCGCAGGAGGCTCAGACTGAAGTCCAGCACGCCCAGAATTTCGTCCTCTATCTGCTCCGGCGTGCAGAAGATGTGGGCGTCGTCCTGGGTGAAGCCACGTACCCGCAGAAGGCCGTGGAGGACGCCGCTCCGCTCAAAGCGGTAGACCGTCCCCAATTCCGCCCAGCGCAGAGGGAGGTCGCGGTAGGAGCGGGTGCGGCTCTTGTAGATGAGGATGTGGAAGGGACAGTTCATCGGTTTCAGGTAGTACTGGACCCCCTCAATGTCTATGGGCGCGTACATGTTCTCTTTGTAGAAGTCCAGGTGCCCGGAGCGCTCCCAGAGTTGAGTCCGCCCGATGTGGGGGGTATAGACGATTTCGTAGCCGCCCTCCCGATGCCGGGTCCGCCAGTGGTCCTCTATAATCTGGCGGATACGGCCTCCTTTGGGGTGCCAATAGGCCAGGCCTGCGCCCCCCTCTTCGTGGAAACTGATGAGGTCCAGTTCCTTGATGAGCCGCCGGTGGTCCCGCCGCTCCACCTCCTCCCGCCAGGCCAGGTAGGCCTGCAACTCTTTTGGTGTCTCCCAGGCGGTGCCGTAGATGCGCTGGAGCATAGGCCGCCGCTCATCCCCCCGCCAGTACGCCCCGGCGACGCTGATCAGTTTGACCGCGTCCGGGTTGATCTCGCGGGTGTTGGCGACATGCGGGCCCCGACAGAGGTCCACAAAGGGGCCGTGGCGGTAGATGGAGAGGACGGGGCGCTCCTCGGTGGGGTTGCCGTCCTCATCCACGCCGCCCGCCAGAATGCCCTCTATCAGTTCCAGTTTGTAGGGCTGGTCAGCGAAGAGGCGGCAGGCCTCGGCCTCGTCTATCTCCTGGTAGACGAAGTCGTATCCTTCGGCGATGATTTCCCGCATCCGGGCCTCAATCTCCGCCAGGTCCTCCGGGGTGAGCGGGCGGGGAAGATCAAAGTCGTAGTAGAAGCCGGTCTCAATCGCCGGACCGATGGCCAGTTTGGCCTCCGGGAATTTCTCCAGGACGGCCTGGGCCATCACGTGCGACGCCGAGTGGCGGAGTCGCAGCAAGTGGTCGTTCTGTGCGTGTTCGGACATTTCTGCCTCCAGGAAAAAAGGATACAAGGATACAAGGAAACAAGGGCTAATGAAAAAACCCCCGCGCCCTGGGGCGCGGGGGTTTGTTCCCACGTGGTTCCACCCAGGTTCGGCCGGCACGCTGAAAGGCTCACCGACCGCCCTCTGAGGCTATAACGGGCCTGCCCGGAGCCCCATACTCTCGCCCTCACCCTCTACCCAGCGAGTTTGCCGCCAGGGGAGGGGGAAATCCGATTTCCGGGGCCCGCTCCCGGGGGGTTTTCCCGACCGTCCGGCGGGAGAGTTCTCAGCCCCCGACCCTCCCTCTCTGAAGCCTTCGCAGGCCGGTACTCGTCCCGGTCCACGCGTTTCGTTTTCAGGTTGTCATTGGGTAACGGCTCGCCTCCTATCCCCCTGCCCCTTCAACTTTGGCCTTTTTGCCTGCGATCCTTCTGCGTGGGCTTTTGGTCGCCTCTATGGCCTGAAAAGAAGATTGTTTCTCACTGCGGCGGCTTCGCCGCCGCAGTGAGAAACGTTTTCTTTGTTATGCCGGAAGCGGGTTGCGGAGATTTTCCCGCCCTGCCATGCAAGGTGTAAGGACAGGGGTTTGGCGGGCGGAGAGACTGCCCGCCAAACCTCCACCTATCTCTCCCCCTTTCCACCAGCGGGAAGAGGGGGGCGGGGAGGTCGGGCTGGGTGGTTATTTATTATAGCCGGTTCAGGGAGATTGTCAAACTCTAATCGCCGCCCAGATAGGCCTCCCGGACGCGCGGGTTATCCCGCAGTTCGGATGCTGTCCCTTTCATCTGGATGACGCCTGTCTCCAGAACATAGCCCCGATGGGCCACCGAGAGCGCCATCAAGGCGTTTTGCTCTACCAACAGAATGGTAGTGCCTTCTCTGTTGATCTGCTGAATGGTCTCAAAGATCGCTTCCACCAGCACGGGTGCAAGCCCCATAGAAGGTTCGTCCATCAGCAGGATGCGCGGACGAGCCATCAGAGCGCGGCCGATGGAGAGCATCTGCTGTTCACCGCCAGAGAGTGTACCGGCCACCTGGTTGCGTCGCTCTTTCAGTCTGGGGAAAAGGGAGAAGACCCATTCCAGATCTTGGGCAATTTCCCGTCTGTTTTTGCGGATATAGGCTCCCATATCCAGATTTTCGGCGACCGTCAGACGGGAGAAAATGCGACGCCCTTCGGGCACCATAACTATTCCTTTGTAAACGATCTCGTGGGGTTGATAAGGCGCCAGATCTTCCCCATCCAGGCGGACTTGCCCGTAACGAGGCTTGAGGATGTTGGTGATGGTACGGAGCGAGGTGGTTTTCCCGGCCCCGTTGGCTCCGATCAGCGTGACAATCTCTCCTTGCTCAACGGTCAAGGAGATGCCTTTCAAGGCGTGAATATGGCCATAGTAAGCGTGAACGTTTTCGACCTCTAGCATTGCCATCGGCCACTCTCCCGATCAAGCGGTCGTTGAGACAGTCTCTCCTCTTGCCCCCAGTCTGCTGGCTGCGCCCCGTCCCAGGTAGGCTTCTATCACACGCGGATTCCGCTGGATTTCTGCTGGGGTACCCTCGGCAATCTTTTCGCCGTAGTCCAGCACGGTGATTTTCTCCGAAATGCTCATAACCACGCGCATCTGGTGCTCAATGAGCAGAATCGTGATGCCCAGTTCATCGCGCAAGCGGCGAATAAGATGGATCATCTCCTCGGTCTCGGTTGGATTCATCCCGGCTGTCGGCTCGTCAAGCAGTAGCAGGCGGGGCTTGTTCGCCAAGGCGCGAGCGATCTCCAGGCGGCGCTGGTCGCCATAGGGTAGACTTCTCGCCGGATAATCACCTCTCCCATCCAGGCCGACAAAGCGCAGCAGGTGGCTGGCCTCCCTGGTAGCGTTCCTCTCTTCCTGACGGGTGCCCGGCGTTCCTAAGACTGCACCGATCCAGGAGGAACGCAAGTGGTAATGTCGCCCGACCAGGACGTTCTCTAGCGCTGTCATCGTAGCAAACAGGCGAATATTCTGATAGGTGCGCGAGATACCCAGATGGGCAATTTTATCGGCGCGCAGGCGATGGATCGGCTTGCCCTCAAAGAGGATCTCCCCTTCCTCCGGGGGATTAAAACCGGTGATACAGTTGAAAAAGGTGGTTTTGCCGGCGCCGTTGGGGCCGATGATGCTAGCGATAGCATACCTTTCAATTTCAAAGTCCAGCGCATTAACGGCCACCAGGCCACCAAAGCGTTTGGTTACCTTACGAGCGATGAGGATGGGATCGGCCATAATCTCTCTCCTACTAGATAAGAGTTACCCTTAGACCATCGGTCACAAGTTAAGCCTTTCTGACGGATGTCAAGAAATCTTTGCATAGGGGTAAAATCCGCACCTCGGATCGGCAAAAGGGCGGTTGGCCCCTCACCTCTTTGGTTCCCCGTCTCTCCCACTGCGAAGCAGTAGAGGGAAAGGGGGAAAGGGAGGGGATTTTGCAGCGGGCGACTTTGCCGCCCGCCGCAAAATCCCCCAACTCCCCTCCCTTCTCCCGCTGCCGACAGCCAAGCGGGAGAGGGAGGGGGCCAGGGGGTGGGGTGAGGGCCAAGGCCCAGTCGCAACCAGTGCGGTGCAAATTCTACCCCGCGAAAGGATAGAGGAGCAAGTGCTGCGCGGGGAAGGGGCATTGTCTTGCTTGGCAGCTGACCCGGAACGAGTAAAAGGTCTGACCGGCCGGCGCTGGATTCGGGAAGGATGGACCCCACTGCTGGGGGAGGCCGGTCTAAAGTACTGTCCATATTGCATTGGTACTATCATAGGTCTAAGTCCTGAGATAGTTTGTTATTTACCGGAGATAGCACTGCTCCCTTCCTTTTTCGCTAAGCGGAGTTCCCGTTGGATAACAGCCGAAGGCCATAGCCCTTCCGGTCTGGTCAACATCGTTGCAATCAGCGCCGCGCCGTAGAATAGTAACCGATATTCGGCGAACTCCCGGAAGAGTTCCGGCAGTCCAATGAGCACCAATGCTCCGACGATGACACCGGGGATACTTCCCATTCCACCAATGACAATCACTGCCACCACGTTGATGGAGACCATCAATTGCATGCTGTGAGGGAAAATCGAGCCAACCAGAACAGCGAAGATGGCTCCACTCAGCCCGGCAAAAGCGGCGCCCAACCCGTAAGCAAGCAGTTTGGATTGCACCAGATTCACTCCCAATGCCTCGGCCACATCTTCATCTTCGCGAATGGCCATCCAGGCGCGGCCCAGGCGCGAATCGCGCAGCCTCCAGGCAACGAACGCCACAAGGACGGCAGCGATGATGATCAAGTAGTAAATATACTGCGGGCCGGCTAGCTCCAACCCATAGCACTTCATCGGAATCCCCACCCTCTGGAAAGGACCCAGTGTGCCAAGACATGGCTTCTGGATCGCCAGGACGCCTTGGGATCCTCCCAACCATGGTTTCAGGAAATCTGAGAGAACCAGCAAGCGGACAATCTCACCGAATCCCAGGGTGGCAATGGCTAAGTAATCGCCACGAATCCCCAGCACCGGGATCCCCAGCAACACCCCCGCCACCAGCGAGACCAGAACTGCTATAGGCACTGCCGCCCAGAATGACCAATGGGCAATCCCGTGGTAGCCTACGGAAGTCAGCAAGCCAACAGTGTATGCGCCGATGGCAAAGAAGGCGACGAAACCCAGGTCCAGCAGGCCGGCGAAGCCGAGTTCCAGGTTCAGGCCCAGCGCCATCAGCACGTACAGACCGATGAAGACAATGACCTGCGCGATGAAGGGCCCGGAGATCTGAGGCAAGATGAGGACGATTGCTACGACCAGCGCAAGGACGGCCAACCTCAACAGTCGCCGTCCTGTCGGCGGCAATGCCTCAATACGGCTGCGCACTGCTTCTCCTTTGCGGGACCAGGTGATCATACTGAGGGTGACGATACCCACTGTGAGTAAGGCGCCAGCCACGGTTAACCCTTCTGTGCCAAAAAGAAAACGGGCCGCTTCGGCCATCAAACCACCGGCGCCGACCATTTGCACGCGCAGTAGTCCGGCAAAGAGGCCAAGCGCCAGCAGCCAGATCAAGTTCCACAACAACAAGCGGCGGGCAAATGGCGGCAGCAAGAGAGCGCTTGCGGTGATCGCGGCGATCATCGCCCCACCGGCGGGCAGCAACCATGTGCCCGCCAGACCCTGTCCGAAGGTGAGCAGCGAATACAGGCGAGGTGAGGCATGGAGCAAGACGGCGCGTAGATTAACCAGGTTACCCAGGATCACCAGGCCGGCCAACATACTGCCCGCCACCAGCCCGGCGATCGCAGCAGTCAGGACAGTGATGATCGGCGATGTTGTGTGTTTTAAGATCTTTTGCCCTGCCACGTAGCCTGTACCTACCATCGTGAGGAGTAGCCAAGTGTGTCCCAGGGAAATCACCCCGCCAATCACCGCGCGCTCGCCGAAGATTCCTACCAGGCCAACCAGGCAGAGGTAAATGGCAACAATGCCGCCAATGAGTCCAATCCGGAGGGTCTCTTTCAGACGAAGTTGTTGGAGCATCTGAACCTCATCCTGCTAAAACTTAAGCCCTCTTAGCTGCCAGGCGCTCACCCAGCAAACCTTGCGGGCGGAAGATCAGCACCAGCACCAGCATAGTGAAGGCGATGGCATCCTTCAGTTGATATGGGGCGACAATCCCCAGCCCTTCCAGGAACAACGCCGGACCAACCGCTTCAAATAAGCCCAAGAAGAGGCCGCCCAGCATCGCCCCGGGTATATTGCCGATGCCGCCCAATACAGCAGAGGTGAACGCCTTGATGCCGGGAATAAAGCCCATGAAGAAATTCACCTGCCGGTAGATCAGGGCATAGAGCACGCCGGCCGCGCCGGCCATCGCCGCACCGATAGCAAAGGTGACAACAATCACATGGTCTACGTTGATCCCCATCAGCGCTGCCACCTCTTTATCTTCCGAGACGGAGCGCATCGCCTTGCCGATTTTGGTGCGCATCACGACGGTGTACAAACCCAGCATCATCAGCACGGCAGCCACAACCACCACCGCCTGCGTCTTGAGAATTCTGACCCCTAAGATGGTCCATTCGCCTCGTAGCGCCTCGACAGCCGGATAAGCATAGAGACCTGGCCCGAAGAGGCCGCGAAAGGTGTACTGGAGGAAAAACGAAGCCCCGATAGCGCAGATCAGCGGCACCAACCGCGGGGCATAACGCAGACGACGGTAGGCGATCCGCTCCACCAGCAAGGCCACTCCGGTCGAGACGGCCATCGCAAAGAGAATGATCAGCGTTAGACCCACAAGGGGATTTTTATCCAGGAAGCCAGATTTATCCAAGGCATCAGCGACGAAGTACGCGCTGAAAGCGCCGCTCATAAAGACTTCGCCGTGGGCGAAATTGATCATACGCAAGATGCCGTACACCATCGTATAGCCCAACGCAATCAGCGCGTAGATGCTACCCACGGTGATGCCGAAGACGACAAAGTCAAGCCAGTGGGCGAGCGTATATTTCCCCTGCAGCAGAATGAGCGTCGACCCTACCAGCACAATCAAAACAACAGAGATTCGGAAGGCTGCTAGAAAGGCAGTGATGGACCAATCGGTGAGTTTTTCAATCATTCCTATTACACCTTATAATAATATAGGGGATGAGCTGGGCGCCTTGCCCATGCTCATCCCCAGTAGTCTCCCCCGCGATGGGGACATCAAGCCGCTGCTGCTACGGCTTCCACACCGGTTTCTCCGGCGGCCACTGGCCTCCCACCTCGCGAGCCGTTATTTGATAGATTGCAATTAAGGGGGCACTACAGTCGCCGTACGGGTCACAGGAGAGGACGCCGGTCAGGCCCTGGTGGTCCTTGGTGGCGAAGAGAGCATCGCGCAGCGCCTGACGCCCGATATAGATCGTCCCATCCGGAGCGGTCACGGCCACCTTTTCGATGGCTTTGAATAGGATCATCGCCGCATCATAGGCGTGGGCATGGAAGATGCTCAACACGTCCTCGCCATACTTCTCCTTATGCTTCTTGCGGAAATCCTCGTAACCGGCGGCAAAGGCGGTGAAGTCAGGGCTGGAGAGGTACACGCCCTCTGCCGCTGGACCGGCACCCGCCACGAAGTCGGGCGAGAACATACCATCCGCACCCATTAGGGCGGTGTCATCCAGGTCGGGAATTTCCCTTGCCTGCTTAGTGATGTGAGCGCCTGCGGCGATGAAGATGGGGTAGTAGATCACATCGGGCTTGTCTGCGGCGATCTTGGTCAGCACTGCGCGCATATCCACATCGGTGGGGCTGACTGCCTCTTGAGAAGTGATGGTGCCGCCGAACTCCTTAAACTTATCGGCAAACACCTGCTGCAGGGCTTCGGCATAGGGGCTACCGTCGTGGATAGTGGCCGCCTTCTTGGCCTTCAGAACTTCCCAAGCGAACTGTGCCGCCACCGCACCCTGGACAGCATCGCTGTGGGCCGTGCGCAGGTAGCCTGCGAAGTCCACATGGAGCGGGCCGCCTGGTTTGCGCTGCTCCGGCATAGTGAAGTGGGGTCGGGTGTTGGAAGGGGAAATAGTCACGTAGCCGGCCTTGCTCAGGATGGGCACGCCCGCCGCCGCCTCGCTGGAACAGGACGAGCCGATGAGGCCCACAATGGTCGGATCGGTGGACAGTTTGGTAGCCGCCGCTATGCCGCCTTCGGCGTTGCAGCCGCTGTCCTCGCCGGTCAGTTTGATGGGCCGACCGAGCAGTTTCCCGCCCATGTCGTCAATGGCGATCTCAATGCCGCGCTTGGAGTCCTCGCCCAAACTCGCATCCGGACCGGCCACCACCAACCAGTAGGCGATGTGGATCGGTTCGCCCGGTGGGATCTTCACCACGCCAATCGGATCGGTGGGCGGTTCAAAGGGAGGGCGAGGGGGCACGCAGGCCACCAGAACCAAGCCGGCAATTGCCAGTAGCGAAAGTGTAACGAACAGCCGCTTGCTCATTTTCTCCTCCTTCTCCTTCTCCTTAAGAATGGGGATACAAGTTAATAGGGTAGGTGTATATTCTCTGCTTCGCTGTGCTGTATCACCCCCTTCTAAATGAGATCACTACCGGACACTTTTTGGGGGTTGGGTAACTGCTCGCCCCCTATCCCCCTGCTCCTCTCCCCCCGCTCGGCGGGGGAAAGGGGGGTGTAAGGACGGGAGTTTGGCGGGCGGAGAAACTGCCCTCCCAACCTCACTTATCTCTCCCCCCTTTCCGCCAGCAGAAAGAGGGCGGGCTGAGTATTGTTAGACACTTATTATAGCCAGTTTGAGGAAATTGTCAAGCTCTAATCGCCAGCAGAAAGAGGGCGGGCTGAGTATTGTTAGACACTTATTATAGCCAGTTTGAGGAAATTGTCAAGCTCTAATCGCCAGCGGGTGTGTCCCAAAATTGTCGGAAAGGGTCAATTGGCCTGGCAAATTTGCTCCCAGGCCCACTTCCACTCGCTTTGGCCG
>ERZ1685331.137-NODE-137-length-16057-cov-20.814898_pt1 | contig 16057 bp, 15 predicted proteins | sample MGYA00580194_ERZ1685331 | MGnify/ENA primary metagenome ERZ1685331 (study PRJEB41501, sample SAMN08275520) | hot springs metagenome | biome: alkaline hot spring; material: microbial mat | place: Russia: Ush-Beldyr | collected 2015-07 | depth 0.5 m m ...
CGTTGCAGGTAGGGGCGCGGCGATGGCGCGCCCGGCGGCGGTGGCGCACCCGGCGGCGCTGCCGCGCCCGCTGACACATCGCATATGGAACATGGTGCGTGGCGGCACGCCGCTGCGTCCACAGCAGAGACGTTGCATCGCAACGTCTCAACCCTGATACTATGCCATTATTACAGTCAATCACAACCCATACCGCATACATCCCGGGCGCCAATAATCTGGGTGTCATTTTGACCGGCGATGGCGGCGCGATTACGGTTGATACCGGTCTCGACAAAGATACCGGTCGCATGGTGCGGCGCGCGCTCGAGGAGGCGGGTCTCCGGTTGCGAGCGATCATCAGTACGCATCACCACGCCGACCACATCGGCGGAAACGACTATCTCGTGCGCAATCTTCCCGGCGTGGCCGTGTATGCGCCGCGGCTCGAGGCGCCCTTTGTCGAAAACCCGCTTCTCGAACCGATCTACCTGGCGCTCGGCGCAAGCCCGCCGGCTGCGCTTCGCACCAAATGGCTCATGGCAAAAGGCGTGCCGGTCGATCATCTCATCGATGGCGCCACAGTGGAAATTGCCGGAGTGACGCTGGAAGTCGTGGCGTTGCCGGGGCATAGTCTGGGACAGATCGGCGTGGCGTTCGACGGCGTCTGTTTTGCAGCAGACGGATTCTTTGGTCCCGACGTATTGGCGAAGCACGGCGTCCCATATGCGCACGATGTTGCCGCACAGATAGCGTCGCTCGAACGGCTGGCAGCGCGAGACGAACGGTTTTTCCTGTCTGGTCACGGCGAATTGACGCTGCGAGACGACCTGGAAGCAACGCTGCGTGCAAACCGACATGCGATTGAGCGTGCTACGGATGCAGTGCGCGCCGCGCTCGCCGAACCCGGCGATATCCTGGCTATCGCGTGCCGGGTTCAGAAGGCGCTTGGATTGACGATTACTGGCTTGCCGCAGTACGCCATTTTTGCGTCAGCGGTCGCGGCACATCTTAGTTACCTCGAGGCGCAGGGCGCCGCAACGCTGACCATGACAGACGAAGGTGCAGTGTGGCGTGGCGGGTCATGAACGACGATGATGTGGTCGACGTCGAGGCAGTTCCAGAGGCGACCGGTGATGTTCGCGGCGCATTCCTGATTCCCGGCTGGCTGCTGCGTGTCGCATCGGCTGTGGCTGGCTTGCTGGTTTTCGTGCTGGCGCTCGATCTGCTCAAAGAAGGCGCGCGCGACTATGGGCGGGCGATGGTCACATTGTTCAACGTCACCAGCCCGGTCAGCGCACTCGGCTTCGGTTGGTTGCTGGCGTACATGTTTCTCAGCGGCTCGCCGGTAGCGGCGATTGCCGTGGCCTTCTTTGCGGCAGGAACCCTGGACGCGCTGCAAACGTTTACTATGATCACAGGATCGCGTCTGGGCGCGTCACTGATTGTGCTTGGGGTCGGGTTTCTCTACTATCTGCGTGGGCATCGGCGCGCAGCAAGCGTTGCGATTGGCGTGCAGGCGCTGATCACAACTGCTGCCATCTATCTGCCGGCAATGGCGCTTGGTGTCTGGGCATTGACATCAGGACTGGTGCAAACGGTGCATGCCGAAGCAGAAGCGCCGTTGCAGTCGGTGTTCGACTGGTTGTATGAACCGGTTTTGAGAGCAATTGATGTGCTTGGCGTTCCAGGATGGGCGCAGTTTGGTGCAGGCGTTGTGGCACTGTTGACGGCCTTCGTTCTGCTCGATCGCGCACTGCCGCAGGTGGACCCGGAGTCGAATGCATTCAGTCGCATTGGCCGGTTGGTGTATCGCCCGATGGTGATGTTTGCGCTCGGTATGGCAGTGACATCGGCCACGATGTCGGTGTCAGTTTCGCTCTCGATCCTGGTGCCGCTGTCGGTGCGCGGTCTGGTGCGGCGTGAGAATACGTTGCCGTACATCATGGGGGCGAACATCACCACGTTTATCGACACGCTGGTTGCCGCGCTGATTGTCGGCGGCGCAGCGGCGTTCACGATTGTGCTGGTGGAGATGGTGAGTGTGGCGCTCCTGTCACTGATGGTGCTGTTGTTTTTCTATCAGGCATTTCAGCGATCGATCCTGCGCTTGCAAGATGCCATCGTGCGCAATCGAGCGACTCTGTCGGTCTTTCTGGCGGTGATGTTCATCGTACCTGTCGTTTTGCTCATCTTCTGAACTATGAACCTGCTGATCTATGCCGGTCCGGGTCCCTGGCGCAATGAAGCGCTTGCCACTGCCGCTCAGTTCGTCGGGCAGGTGGCGACGTCGGTGACGCTGGTGACCGGCGGCGGCATACGTCACGCCGATCTGCTGGACGATGCCGTGGCGCAATTGGGGCTTCCGCCTGATGTGCAGATCAAACGCCGGGTGGTGGAAGGGACGCCGCAGGAAGCGATTCTGACGGTCGCTGGCGAAGCGACGTATGATCTGGTGATCTTCGGTCGATTTCAGCGCCCCCTGGAACGCCTGCTGCCCCTGCGCCGCAGCGACGCGCTGACGCGCCGGTTGCGCACGGCTGTGTTGCGCGTTAGCGGACCGGTGCGCCCTATAATAAGACGCATTCTGCTCGCCAGCGGCGGTGACCAGCATACGTTTGCGACTGCCAGGTATGCCGCGCTGATGGCAACGCCGCTTGGAGCGTCCGTTACTCTGCTGCACGTGGTCTCGCAGCAACCAGTGGTGTTCGAGGCGCTGGCGCCGCTGGCCGCCGACGAAGCGACCTTCCTGGCGGGTGACACGCCAGAAGCGGATACGCTCCGCCGGGCTGCCGCCTGGCTGCGTGAACGCGGCATCACGGTCGCTACGCGGGTGCGATTCGGTCTGGTGTTGGACGAAATCCTGGCAGAGCTGCACGAGGGGGACTACGATGTTCTTGCAGTCGGAACCCATCATACTGCCGGTCCTCTGGATCGCGTGTTGCTCGAAGATTTGACCGGCGATCTGTTGGATCGTTGCCCGCGCACAGTGCTGGTCGCCCGGCGCATCGCTCACGATTGAACATCGGTTACAATCAGTGCCATGAAAAGTTTCAGCGACTTTCAGCGACGATTGCAGGCAGGACAGATTGTTGTCACCGGCGAGATCGCACCGCCGCGCGGCGCGTCCCGCGCTACCGTCGAGCGACTGGCGCTCGGCCTGCGTGATGCGGTCGATGCTATCAATCTGACGGATAATCAGCGCGGACTGGGACGCATGTCGGCGCTTGGCGCCGGGATTATCGTCCGTCAACTACAACTGGAGCCGATTGTCCAGATGACATGCCAGCACCGCAACCGGATCGCGCTGCAGGCGGATGTGCTAAGTGGCTCCGCGTGTGGTATCACCAATTTCCTGGCAATGACCGGCGATCATCCAAAGATCGGCGATCATCCCGACGCCAAGAATGTGCTGGACCTCAACTCGTTCCAGTTGCTCAAGATGTTGCGCACCATGCGCGATGAGGGGAAATTTCAGTCGGGTGTTGCGCTGACTGAACCGCCTCGCTTTTTCCTTGGCGGGGTCGCCAACCCCAATATCGAGCGCGTTGCCCGTCTCGAACGCAAAATTCAGTTTGGCGCCGAGTTTATCCAGACGCAGATTCTGTTCGATCTCGAGCGTTTCCGCCAGTGGATGGCGGACGTGCGCGCTGCCGGATTGCACCAGAAGGCGTATATTCTTGCGGGCATTATGGTCGTCAAATCGGCGCAGTCGGCGCGTTTCTTGCGCGACCATCTTCCCGGCTCGCGCGTGCCCGAATGGGTCATCGAGCGGATGGAGCGCGCCAGTCACCCCGAAGAAGAGGGGATTGCCATCGCTGCAGAACTGACCTGCGAGTTGCTCGCTATCGAAGGGGTGCGCGGTGTGCACGTCATGTCGGTCGGATGGACCAAAGCCATTCCACAGGTTGTGGCGCGCGCCGGATTGCTGCCGCGTCCGCCATTGCCGCCGGACAATGACACTACTGATCGGGAATGAATGCGCCTATGGTTGTGATGAAATTCGGTGCCGTGGCAGTGAGCGATGCCAGCCGGATCAATGATCTGGTGCGCATCGTTCGCCATGCGGTCGATGAGGGGCAGGCGCTGGTCGTTGTCTGCACCGCGCTTCCAGCGGTCACCAACCTGTTATTCGGCGCGGCGCGCGCCGCAGCGCGCGGCAATCTCTCTACCGCCGAACAGGCGCGCCGTGAATTGTGGCAGCGCCACCGTACACTTGCCGAGCGGTTGGTGACCGATGACTGGGAACGCGAGACGCTCTATCAGTCCTGGGCTGATCTGCTCAAGTCGTTCGACCGGATTGTGCGGGCGCTGGCGACGCTGGGCGAACATTCGCCGCGCAGCAGCGACGCCGTCGCCGCAATTGGCGAACGTTTCATTGGTCTGTTGCTGGCGGTGGCGCTCCGGCGCGCCGGTGTTGCAGCGCAGTTGATCGATGGCGCTGAGTTGATAGTGACTGACGATCATTTTGGCAATGCCCGCCCCCTGCCGGACGAAACCGCCACGCGCGCCCGTGCGCGCCTGCTGCCGCTGACCCAGTCGCGTATCGTCCCGGTCGTAACCGGCTATATCGGCGCCACACGCCAGAGCATCACCACCACCCTGGGACGCGGCGGCGGCGATTACTCGGCAACCCTGATTGCGGCAGCGCTCGATGCCGATGAGGTGGTTATCTGGACCGATGTGGCCGGCATTTTGACCGCCGATCCCAAGATCGTTCCCGAAGCGCGCACTCTGCCGGAACTATCGTATATCGAAGCCGCCGAGATTGCCACCCTTGGCGCAGAAGTGCTCCATCCGCGCACCCTCACGCCCCTTGCCCATCGCAATATTCCGCTGCACATCCGCAATCTGGCGCAACCCGACACGCCAGGCACGCGGGTCGTCGCCGAGCCGCGCGTGTCTTCCGACACGGCGCGGACGATCATTTCAGCCCCGTCTATCAGCCTCATTGAGATCAACATGAGCCCGCTGGCTGCGGCGGAACTCGGATGGGCGCCGGAGCTGGCGGCGCGGGTGCTTGCCGAACTGACGAACTGTGGGATTGAAGTGCTCACCTTTGCCCAGAGTTTCAGCGAACGAAGCCTGCTGCTGGCGGTACGCACGGTTGATGTTGAGTATGCGTATGAGCGTGTCGAGGCATGCCTGCTGCCAGAACGGGAAAACGGCGCCCTTCGCACGCTCAGCCTGCGATCGCCGGTGGCGCTGGTGGCGGTGCTCAGTGCGCCGGGGAGCACAGACCTCGCGCCGCGCGCCCTGGCGGCGCTGGCGCGTACACGCGCTACCCTCCTGGCGATGGTTCACGGCAACGCCTCGCACCACCTGTCCTTCATCGTGCCGGAAGAGGAAATGAACGGCGTTGTGCGCGCACTGCACCGCGAATTGATGATAGGGTGAGCCCTACTTTCCGCCGGTGATCAGTTCGTATGCCGCTCTGCTGCGGTTCCAGCGCACTCCCGCCGCCTGCGTGTACGGCTCGCCGCTGCTGTTGATCGGTAGCGCTGCAACCACAGGCGGTTGGGTCGTTTCGATGAGCAGCATGATTGCCACCGGGTTGTTCCTTGCATCGTTCGATGGCGGAAAACTGACCGCAACCCGCTGACCAAACATCACGCCAGAACGACTCAGTCTGACGAGCGTCTGCGGCTTCCCGGCAGCGTCTGCCTGAACTATCACCGCTTCGCTGATGCTGCCGATGTAGCCGGTGTACCCGGAACGGCTGAAGGTGGGACCGGGCGTGACGCCTCCTGGTTTGTACGCGACAACGTCCGCGCGTCCATCGGCGTTCAGATCACCGCTGTAGGCGATCGTCCATTCTGGACCGACCAGCGACTCGGCGCCGGGCGCAAGCGTAGGGCGCGTAGCAGGTGGCGGCGGGACGGTAGGAACAGCGGTGGCAGGGAGAGACGCCGTCGGCGGTGCAACCGTGGCTGGCGCCGGATACGCCGTCACAACCGCCATGATCGACACATCGCTGGTTGGCGATGGTTGACCGGCAAACGGGTTGGCGCAACTGCCGGACGCCGCTCCAACCAACACGAAACCGGCAAGCGTGAGCAGGCGCACGAACGCTGATTTCATACACGCCTCCGCGATGATCAGAAGAATCGTGTTCAGTGTAGCATGACTGGCATCAGGCGTCTACGTCTTCCTGGGGTGCAGCGCGCGTTGTTGCGCCGGCGACGACCAGCACATATTCACCCTGAACCCGCGCCGATGCCAGGTAGGTGAGCAGGTGTGAGAGCGTCCCGCGTTCGACGTGTTCGAACTTCTTCGTCAGATCATTGGCCAGTGCGGCCTGCCGGTCGCCGTAGACGGCCAGCGCATCCTGCACGAGGGCAACGATACGATATGGGCTTTCATAAAAGATAAGCGTGTGGGGCGAGTCGCGATCCACTTCGAGAAAGCGCCGGCGTGGACCGGGTTTGCGTGGTGGAAAGCCGCGAAACGTGAAACTGTGGAGCGGCAGCCCGGAAAGGACGAGCGCCATGATCAGCGCTGCCGGACCGGGAATCATGGTAACATCGATACCTTCGGCGATTGCGCTGCGCACCAGGGTGAACCCCGGATCGGCGATGCCGGGGGTGCCGGCGTCACTGATCAGCGCCACGGTCTTCCCCTGACGCAACAGCCCGATCAGGCGCTCGCCCGCCTCGCGTTCGTTGTGTTCATGAAATGAAATCAGCGATTTGCGAATATCGTAATGTTGAAGCAAAATGCCGCTCTTGCGCGTATCTTCGCACGCGATCACATCCGCCGAGCGCAGCGTTTCCAGCGCCCGCAGCGAAATATCGCTCAAATTGCCAATCGGAGTGGCGACAATGTACAGCATCGGCGATATTGTACTTCACGAATGTTGATCGTGTCGAGCGCCACTCATTCAGTAATGCACATATGGTTGGTTTGTTATTGCATTCCTGTGTTACAATGCATTATCGCCAGGATCATGCATCCTTGCAGCGCCAGTGAAACCCTCGGTACGCGCCGAAGCGGCGCCCGCTCATCCTTGGTGAACTATGGCAGCAGTTGCTGCTTTTCATGCGGCAGACGACGCAACGATGTCCAGGCGCGCTTTTCTGTGCAGTCTGGTGAATGCAGCGCCATGGCCTGCCATGCTGATCGACTCGTCTGGCGTGATCGCTGCAATCAGCCCATCAGCACGCCGACTCCTCGATGTTCAGGCAGGGGCGCCTGCTTCCGCCATTCTGCCAGCCAGCATTGATGAAGTGACGCAGGCGCGCTTTTACCAGACGCTCGCCTGCGCACACGAGCGTATCTCCGGCGATCCATGCGTCTTTCAGCGGCTGGAACCTTCACCCGCCGAAATCGAAGCATTGCCGATCATGCTCGACGATACAGGATGGGTGTCAGTCACATTGTACGAACTATCACGTCAGGCGGTGCTGCACCAACTGATGACCACCATTCAGCAGCATCTGCATCAGCTTTACAGTGCAGCATCATTCCACGAAGCATGCGATCGGTTGAGTGCCAGCCTCCTTCCGTCAGGCATCAGCTTTTCGGTCATCGCCTGGAAGAGCAACGACTCATCGCCGGTTATTCGATACACATCGGCGCCATATGAGATTGTCCTTGATGCAGGCTCTCTGGATCCAGCGCTTCAACCGGCGTCCCCACTGTTCTTCGAATCTGTCTCTCCGCCCATGGTCGATCAGATTGCCCGCGCTGCGGGAGCGCGCGGACATGTGGCATTGTTGCTGCCCGGAAGCAGACCGGTCCAACACATGCTGCATCTGTGGGGCAGCAGCGTAGCGCCGGACGCAGCGATGCAGATCAGCGCTATTACTGCACTGCTTGCATCACTCCTGGCGCATATCATCGAACGTGAGGAGATAACACGTCACCAGCGACGCCTTGATGCCCTGTCGGACGCTGCACGAGCGATCATCACGCTCAGAACGGCAGACGATGCGCTGCGTGAAATCTGTCATCAGATGATGCTCCTGCTCAAAGCCGATCACGCCAGTATCTATCTTCCCGCCAGTGATTCCAGCCTTCTCGTCTGTGTGACAGCAACCGGCGTTGCAGAACACCTCCGCGGCAGAACGCTGCCCGTGATCGGCAGCCTGATCGGTCGTACCCTTCGTGAGGGTAAGACCCTGCATTTCACCGATGTCGAGGCGGAAACAGAGATGTACCGTCCGTTCTGGGAGGCGCATCGCTTGAAAGCAGCGCTGAATCAGCCCATGCGCCATCACGAGAGCGTCATCGGCGTTCTCAGCGCTGGCTGGTATCACGCGCCCGAACCAGACGACGATGCTGATCTGATCATCGGTCGTTTCGCCGAACTCGCAACAGCCGTTGTGACAGGTGCGCGAATAGACCAGACAGTGCTCCATACCGAACACCACCGTCTGTTGTTCGAGCAAACGGAAGAGTTGGTATTCAGTCTGTCCTCCGATGGCACTATTCTGCGCTGCAATGATGCCGCCGCCACCCGCGTCGGCGCTGTGCCCGGCATGTCGTTCTTCAGCCTTGTGACCCCTGCCTGTGTGGATAAGGTGCGGCAACGTCTTCAGGAAACCGGCGCTCTCCAGCAGTCGTCCCCTCCGTGGACCTTCGAGATGCACAGCGTTCAGGTTCAACCAATTGTGTTAGAGACAACTGCCCAGGTGATCCGACTCGACTCGTCGGTGATCGAAATCGACCTGATCTGTCGTGATGTCACTGCGCGACGCGCTGCTGAACAGGAAATGCAGCAACTCCATCTGGAGTTGACGACGCTGCTGCGCGTCAGTCAGGCGATCAATCGCTCGACCGATCTCGAACACGTGCTGCAAGCAACGCTCGATATTATCATTCAGGCGCTGAGCCTTCGCGGTGCAGCCATTGTCCTGTACGACGCCGACAGGCACCTGCGCTTGAAGCATTGCCGCGGCGTGTCGCCCTATCTAATTGAGAACCGCGATCAATTGCTTACCCATCTCTTCCAGGAAGAGCGCGAAGCGCTGGCGGGAGGGATGTCCCGCATGGTCGATGTCAGGACCCTGCGCGCGCACACGCCTGATCTGCCAGCGCTGCAGCGATTGCCGGATGATGCTGCCTATCTTGCAATCACTCCATTGCTGATCGATGGCGCGGTCGTTGGCCTGCTCGAGTTCCTCAGCAGGCAGCGCCCGTTCGAGATGCGCGAGGTGGAGCTGGCGGAGGCAGTCGCTTCGCAACTGGCGCAGGCGATCCGCAACGCGCAGACCAACCAGGAGATGCGCGAAACGTCGCTGATGAATGCGCGCCTCTACCGCGAAGCGGAAGCGATGCGTGCGTATCTCGACGCTATCATCCAGAATGCGCCCGATGTGCTGATCGTCTGCCGTCCAGACATGTCAATGCAACCGCTGAACCAGGAACCGCTCACTGCCCTTGGATACCAGCGGCACGAACTTGCCGGTCAATCGTTGTTGCGCATCGTACCGCCTGATCATCGTGCAGCGTTGACGCGCGCCTGGCTGCTGGTGCGGCAGGGCGAGTCGCAACGTTTCGAGATGGACCTGCTGCGCGCTGACGAGAGTCGTTGTACCGCACTGGTGTCATTCGATCTGATCCCGGACTACAATGAGGTGCTGGTCGTCATCAAAGACGTGACCGAACTGCGGCGACTGGAGGCGCAGGTGCGTCAGCACGAAAAACTGGCGGCGCTTGGTCGGCTGATCGCTGGCGCTGCGCATGAGTTGAACAATCCGCTGGCGGTCATTCTCGGGCTGTCGCAACTGCAACTCGGTGAGGATATTCCGCCTGCGGTGCGCGCTGATCTCGAACAGATCGAACGCACCGCACGGCGTGCCGCTGCAATTGTGCATCAATTGCGCGCATTCGGGCAACCGCGCACGCTGGAACTTGCCCCCGTCGATCTGTCCCTGGTTATCGATGAAACATTGCAGCGCCTGGCATCCAGGATTGCCGCCGAGAACATTGTCGTGACCGTCGATCTGCCGCCTGATCTGCCGAACGTGTTGGGCGAACTGCATCAGATCGAGCAGGTGGCGTTCAACATTGCGCTGAACGCGACCCAGGCGCTTGCGCTCCGTTTGCCCGGCGAGCCGCGTCATCTGCGGTTCAGCGCCAGAGCAGACCAGGACAGCGTGGTGCTGGCGATAGAAGATACCGGACCGGGGATCGCGCCAGAACACCTGTCGCGTGTGTTCGAGCCGTTCTTTACCACACGCGATGTCGGGCAGGGCATGGGGATGGGGCTTGCCGTGGTGTACAGCATCGTGCAGCAACATCACGGTGAGGTGTGGGTAGAGAGCAGTCCGGGGGTTGGAACCACCTTCAGGGTGCGCCTGCAACGGATTGATGGGACGCTTGAAGAAAAAAGAGTGCCGCCGGTCGCCATACCGCGCAATCTCTCAGTTCTCCTTGTTGAAGATGACGATCTGGTGCGCACTATGGCGCAGCGCGCGCTGGAGCGTCTTGAATGCCGCGTCGATGCCGTGTCCAGAGGCGAAGAGGCGCTGGCGCGCGCACTCGTCGGGAATTATGCGCTGGTGATCACCGACGTGCGGATGCCTGGGCTGGACGGAGTCGAACTGTACGAACGGCTGCGCGTGCTCAAACCATCTGTGCGCTGGTTGATCCTGACCGGCGATACCATGGGTGAGCGGAGCAGCGCCTTTCTCCAGCGCACCGGATTGCCAGTGCTGCACAAGCCCTTTACCCACGAACAACTGCTCGAAAGCATTGCAGCCAGCCTCCAACAGAAGACGTAATTCGTTTCCGATCACGCATCAGACGCCTATGCTCCCTGTTGTTCAAATTGTTCATCGTTCCGGCATTCTCGATCTCGGCTGGGGGCATCCCGACCCTGCCATACTGCCGATCGCAGCGTTGCAACGCGCTGCAACAACCGTGATTGAACGCTACGGCGCCGATGCTCTGACGTATGGCGCCGAACGCGGACCCGGACCGCTGATCGAGTGGATCTGCGCTCGCCTCGCGCATTCCGATGCGCGCGCGCCTGATCCGACCGATGTTGTGATCACCGCCGGCGCATCACAAGCGCTCGACCTGCTCTGCACGCTTTGTACGACTCCCGGCGATACCGTGCTGGTCGAGTCGCCGACGTATCATCTGGCGGTGCGCATCCTGCGCGACCATCCGCTAGACCTGGTCGCTGTCCCTTCCGATGCCGACGGTATTGATGTCGATGCGCTGGAGATGTTGCTGGCACGGCTGGCGCGGCGCGGCAAACGGGCGCGTATGCTCTACTTCGTTCCCACGCACCACAACCCCACCGGTGCGTGCGTGAGCCTCGCACGCCGCAGGGCGCTGGCAGCGGTCGCAGCAGAGCATGGAATGCTGCTGGTTGAGGACGACGTGTACCGCGAATTGAGTTACGATGCGCCTGCACCACCATCGGTGTGGAGCATAGCGCCACCCGGAACCGTTGCGCGCATCGGCTCCTTCTCCAAATCACTGGCGCCAGGGCTACGTCTCGGTTATCTGACTGCCGATGCGTCTCTGGCGCGGCGCCTGATCTGCAGCGGATTGCTTGATAGCGGCGGCGGACTCAACCCGTTTGTAGGGCTGACGGTCGCTGAAGTCTGTACATCCGGCGGTTTCGATACAACGGTCGCGCATCTGCGCACCATATATCGTGAGCGACGCAATGCGCTGGCAGGCGGTCTGCGTGATTGCCTGCCGCCAGGATGCCATTATATCGTACCAGGCGGCGGATTCTTTCAGTGGGTAGAATTGCCGGAAGGGATCGATGCCGGAGAATTGCTGCCACATGCCGAACAGGCAGGCGTCTCGTACCTTCCCGGATCGCGTTTTTATCTTGATGCACCGCGATGTAACACGCTACGGCTGGCGTTCAGCCTGTACCAACCGCATCAACTCGTCGAAGCGGCGCGACGCCTGGGAGAAGCCATTGCAATGGCCGGGTGAACGACTAGCGCGTGTATCGCGCACGCCAGCGTCGAAACAGGCGTCGCCGTGATCGCTGACGATAGTAGGGATCGGTTTCTTTCAAGCGACGACGCTCTTCCAGGCTGCGCCCGTCGATCAATCCCGCCAGAAACTGCTTGATATCTCCCAGCGACGCGGCTTTATCCGCCAACACCAGGACCCATGCCTCACGCGACGTTGGCGCGGGACCAAGTGGATACATATGGCTTTCAATCGCCGCGCACACGGCTGAGTCTTCGCCTTGTGCAGCAGCCCAACGCGCCGCCACACGTCCGTGCGTCGTCAATGTGCCTGCGCGTGAGTTGATGTCGTGGAGCAACGCAGCGCGCACACAGGTGCGAATATCAGCGCGCAGCAACCGGCTCAAATGGTACGACATGCGCACTGAACGAGTCAGATGATCGTGTTTGGGAATACTGTGATGCATGTGGTGGCGAGTTTCGACAACTTCCGGCAGGGTCAGGAGATCGCGGATATAATCGAAGGCGGCGTGATACTCCATGCAAACCTCTTCCTGAAACGACGATGCATCAATGGCGTTCCAACAATGCCAGTGTTGGTTATACCATGCCGGCAGTGTGAATGGCATTCCCCAAGAGTACTGATTTATCCGCCCGACTGTGAGAACACACGATCCAGCAGGTGATCCGCAGCGGCATATGGATCGAGCGTGTGCGCGACGATCTGTGCAATTAACGCCTCCCAATCAGAAGGCGAGACATGCGCGCGCACCCGCTCGAGCGCCGTCTCCTGGAGGATCAACCGCAGTTCACGCCCGGCGCGTTCCTGCTCGCGACCGGCAAAGCGCCCGCTCTCACGAAGGTAGACCAGGTGCTGCTCCGCTGCCGACGCAATCGCTTCGATGCCTTCGCCGCGCGTTGCAACAGCGGTCAGCACCGGAGGCGTCCAGCCGTTGGTCGGCAGATCAGCCAGGCTCAACATCGCGCGCAACTGGCGAACTGTCTGTTCTGCGCCATCGCGATCTGCTTTGTTGACCACCAGAAGATCGGCGATTTCGAGAATACCGGCTTTGATTGCCTGAATATCATCGCCAGCGCCAGGTGTCTCGATCACAATCGTGGTATGAGCGGCGCCAGCAATTTCGACTTCCCCCTGACCGGCGCCGACGGTCTCGACCAGCACCACATCGAAGCCCGCGGCGTCGAGCACTGTCACTGCATCGCCGGTGGCGCGGGCAATGCCACCCAGCCGTCCCCGGTTTGCCATGCTGCGGATGAACACGCCGCGGTCGCCACTGAGTGCCTGCATGCGGATCCGATCGCCCAGGATGGCGCCGCGTGTGAACGGTGATGTGGGATCGACCGCAATAATGCCGATCGTCCGACCGGTGCGCCGCCAGTGCGCTGCAAGTGCGGCGACCAGCGTCGATTTCCCGGCGCCGGGAGCGCCGGTCACGCCAATGATGTGGGCATGACCGGTGTGCGCAAAAAGGGCGCTAAGGAGGGTGCGCGCCTGCGGACCGCCGGTTTCGACCAGGGTCAGCGCCTGTGCCAGCGCACGCCGATTGCCTTCCAGCAACGCATGTGCCAGATCCACGCAGTCAGGTCCTCGTTTCGTATCGTTCCTGAATGAAACGCACGATCTCGTGGGTCGAAGCGCCAGGTCCGTACACTTCGGCGATACCGTGCTGCTCTTTCAAGATCCGGGCATCCTCGTCGGAGATAATCCCGCCAGCCACCACCAGCACGTCGTGCATGCCGTGGTCGCGCAGCAATTCCATCACGCGCGGCAGCAGGGTCATATGAGCGCCAGAGAGGATGGAAAGACCGATCACATCAACGTCTTCTTGCAGCGCCGCCTCTACGATCATCTGCGGCGTTTGCTGAATGCCGGTGTAGATCACCTCCATACCCGCATCACGCAACGCGCGGGCGATGACTTTCGCGCCCCGGTCGTGTCCATCGAGACCGGGTTTGGCAATCAGCACGCGGATTGGACGATCCATGGAAACCTCATTTACGGCTGTTTGCGCTGACGTGGGCCAGACCCCCAGCGCCCGAAGAGTCCCGGTCGTTCATATGCCATATCGATCATCGCATTGAATTCCTGCTCGCCGGGACGCATGTTAGGGCGTTCTGCCAGCCACTGTTCACGCGCCTCCTGAGCATGGCGAAACCACGCCAGCAGCGCCTCGCCATCGCCAGCGGCGATCTGATCGCGCAATTCCGCAAGGCGGTGCGACATTTCATCGAGCCAGCGCGCCAGCGCCTCGCGGTTGGTCAGGCAGATGTCGCGGTGCATTTCGGCGCTGCCCGATGCCAGCCGGGTCACGTCGCGAAAGCCGGTTGCCGCCAGCGGCGCCATCTCGCGCCAGCCAGGACTGCGGCTCACAACATCCATAAGCGCTGTCGAGAGCATAAACGGCAAATGCGAGACGCCAGCCACATACGCATCGTGCTCGACCGGATCGATGTAGTAGAGTTTCGCGCCAATCTGCTCGACCATCGCCTCGACGAGGCGCACCGCCGTTTCACGGGCATGTTCGCGCGGTGAGAGGCAGTAAATGGCGTTGCGAAAGAGATCAGGCGACGCAGCGGCGGGACCGGACTTCTCACTCCCTGCCATTGGATGACCGCCAATAAAATCGACCGTGGCGGGTAGAAGTTCGCGCGCCCACGCGAGGACCTGCGTCTTGGTGCTCGCCACATCGGTGACAGTCGCTCCGGCGGGCAGCAGCGGCGCGAGATCGGCGAACACCGCGCGGATCGCCTGCACCGGAACGGCGACGATGACCAGGTGCGCATCACGCACCGCGTCAGCCAGCGTGTGCGCCTCGCGATCAATGGCAAGCCGACCGCGCGCCTCCGAAAGTGCGCGCGCATCGGCATCGAAACCGGTCACCGTGATCGCGCCCAGTGGTGACTCGCGCTCATTTGCGGAGCGCAGCGCCATGCCGAGGGAAGCGCCGATCAACCCAACGCCGATGATAGCAATCTGGATCATGATTCAGGCTCGACAAACGACAGAAACAACAATTCAGCAACCCCGATGATCAACGCAACCAGCGCAACTGCAACCGGCGTGAGCGTCTGCAGGCCCGCCAGGACGATGATCAATGCGGCAAGCCAGCCGATCTCATATGCCTGGCGTCGCGCGCGGCGGCGATCATAGCGGCGCGCACGCTGCCGGAAAAGACGTTGCCCTGCTGCGTACAGCAACGGCATCGCCAGCGACGAAAAGAACCAGAAGGCAGCCAGCGCCATCACGGCATACACCGGCGCCTCCGGCGGCGACAGCAACCACCCGGTCGGCGGCGGAACGAACGCCAGCGTATACAGGAGCAACGTCGTTCCGGCTGTGCCCTCGAGCGCCAGACCTGTCAGACCAAACTGGCGTTCTACCGGTGCAAACGTCAGCAGAGCGGCGGCGACAACCATCATATAATATACCATGCGTTCTGGAGCATCAGACGGTTGCTGGCGATCAACGAATCCCCAGATCAGCATCACCAGCGCCCCAGCCCAGCAGAGACCAGCAAGCGACGCAAGCAGCAGGACAATCCGTTGCGAGAAGGGCGACGTTGCCGCTCCGCTTTCACTTTTCTCGCCAGGCGTAGAACGGTGCATCACAGATCAGCCGGTTCTTCACCGCGAGCGGTATAGTACACTCCGAGATACGGCAGCCGCGGATTGCCAGGGAAGGCGCCGAGCGCCACACTCAGAGTCTGCTCTCCCTGGTCGCGGAGAATGGTCAGACGAATCGCATCACCCGCGCGGTAGCGCAGGAGTTCATTGCGCAGATCACGCGCATCCTGGATGTACACTCCTTCAATTGCTACAATCACATCACCGCGCGCCACTCCTGCGCGCGCCGCCGGACCGCTGCGATCAAGGCGCGTCACCAGAACGCCGAGTTCTGGCAGAACCGGTTGCACTGCCGCAGTTGCGCTCAGTTCGAGGCGCGCCTCACGCCGACCAATGTCGCGCCCGGCAATCCAACCGCCAATACCAGCAAATAACCCACACCACAGGCACAAAAGCGCTGTGGCAACCGCCAACCCTGCAATCCACCAGCGTCGATCCGATGGTCTGGGTGAACCTTCAGTCATGCGATTTCCGACGACTATCGTTCAACAAGGATCAGGGGTCACAGAGGTCAGGGGTCAGGAAAACCTGCCCATCTGCCCACC
>ERZ1685331.139-NODE-139-length-15935-cov-20.602015_pt1 | contig 15935 bp, 10 predicted proteins | sample MGYA00580194_ERZ1685331 | MGnify/ENA primary metagenome ERZ1685331 (study PRJEB41501, sample SAMN08275520) | hot springs metagenome | biome: alkaline hot spring; material: microbial mat | place: Russia: Ush-Beldyr | collected 2015-07 | depth 0.5 m m ...
GCGCGCCCCTACCAGCAACCTTCCCCCGTGCACCAGGCAACGCGCACCCTTCGTGCCACCTGTGGGCGCGCCGGCGATGCGCCCCTACCGGCAACCTTCCCCCGTGCACCAGGCAACGCGCACCCTTCGCACCGCCTGTGGGCGCGCCAGCGGCGCGCCACCTGTGGGCGCGCCCCTACCGGCAACCTTCCCCCGGGCAGCGGGCAACACGTGCCACCGTCGCATCGCCTGTGGGCGCGCCCCTACCGGCAACCCCCGTGCAGCGGGCAACGCGCACCCTTCGTGCCACCTGTGGGCGCGCCAGCGGCGCGCTCCTACCGGCAACCTTCCCTCGGGCAGCGGGCAACGTTCCCACATTACGATCCTTCCGGCATCACGTCCGTGTCCTCGTCAGCGGGGGCGCTCAGGTCGAGGGTTGCAGGTCCGTAGCGCATGCGGCGCGCCAGGGCGACAATCGACTGACCATACGTCGTGCCTGGCACTGCCCACCTGCCGTTGAGCCCCAGAATCGTCGGCGCGACGCCGCGCAGCGCAGGCGACAGCGGTCGCACAGCGAGCGCTGTGGCGATCAAGGCGCGTTGCACATCGTTCGCCTGCGCGTCGGTGAGCGCATACGCCAGCAGGCGTCCCAGATGCGCCGGAATGGCGTGTTCAGCCCAGGTCGGAAAACTGATGCCGCGCTCCCAGCGTTGCCGTTGCGTGTTGTATGCCCATCCGGTCGGATCGGGCGGCGGGTCTGCGCGCCACTCGCCGGTGACGCCGATGCCCGCCGGGTTACGCTGCGGGCGCAGGCTCCAGAAACTGGTCAGATGTCCGGTTTCGTGCGCCATCTGCGCCAGCGCCAGAAACCAGTCCACGCCGGCCATGTCGCCGATGGAGCGGTAGGCGCCGACGATGACACCGATATCGAACGCAGTGTAACTGCGATCAGCGCGCGGAACGAACCAGTTGATCGCCATCGCCTCTGTGCCGGTCGCCTGCCCGACAATTGGCGCATCGTCGAGAATAGGGGGAAGGGGATCTTCGGGCGGCGGCGGCGGAATCGGCGTGGGAGGCAGGGGCGTATCAGTCGGTGGCGGCGGTGCAGGTGGCGTATGGACCAGCGGAAGGTAGACCTGGTATGACGGGCGCTCGCTCGCGCGACTGACTGCTGCAATGGCTGAAGCGGTGCATGCCGCAATTGACGCCTTAAGAAACCGACGACGTGTGATCATGAAGGGGTTCCTATCGTGTGTCGTTTCCGTCATGATCGTATGCTTGGCGCTGGTATGTTTCCAGATCTGAAGATTACAGGGTTGTTGCTGTCATCTGAGTGGTGTATGATACGCATCTGAAGAACGGTGGGATTGCGGTCATCGTGAGCGGATTGCTTCGCGGCGCCTGTCGAGCGCAAAGCGTGACGGCTCGCAATAACGCCTGACACCAGCCGTTCGGATAGGCTCTGTGTGCACTGAGGAGCGAAATGTGACGATCCGGCAACCAACGCTGGCGCTGATTGCGCATGATCGCAAGAAGGACGACATGGTGCTGTTTGCATTGCGTCACCGCGATGCACTTGCCCGGTGTCGCCTGGTTGCCACCGGCACGACCGGTGAGCGCATCGCGCGGGCGACACGCCTGGAGGTCGAACGGATGCTGTCTGGTCCGATGGGAGGTGATGCGCAGATCGCCGCGCGGGTTGCACAGGGAGAGATCGATGGCGTCATCTTCATCGTCGATCCGCTCTACGCCCACCCTCACGAACCGGATATTCAGGGGTTGCTGCGCGTCTGCAACCTGTACAACATACCGCTGGCAACGAATCTGGCGACCGCTGAACTTGTCGTTGCCGGGCTTGGCGCCGCGTGAAGCCGTTTTCAAGCAACCAGATTGACTGTGTGCCCGATGATGATGATCCTCAGCGCCACGATGTACACGTCGTTATCAGGCGTAGTTCCGGTCGTGGCGGAGAATGATCCTGCTTCGATAACAGCGTCAATGCCGCGCTCAACGATGACTTTTGCAACCTGGCTCCACCCGTGCGCAGTTTGCCCAACCTGATACGAGAATCTTGACGGAAATCATCGTTTTTCTTCCTGCGGATGATCATTCAGGGCGTCGGTGATGGTCGCTTTGTGCGCTTGCAATGGCACGCTCTGTGCCATATAGAAGGGCAACGCTGGGTTCTCAACATTTTTTCGCCCCGACACGCGCTATCGCGCGCTGCGCGACGCCGAGGAGGGTCGCGCTGGAGGAACGGGAGCGCGCATGGGTGGGTGAAAAAATCGAAAAATTCGGGCGAGGCGCAGGAAGAAGCCAACATAATGCAGAGGCGGCAGAGTTGCGGATCGCTCCGAGCGGATATACAAGGCGCGGAAAGTGCATGTACGGACTCACATTCCCTGGCGCACAGTGGCATGACTGAACTGGCACACATCCTTGCTGTCGACGACGACGCCAGCGTGCGGCGCATGCTCCAGATCCTGTTGACCAGCGCCGGTTACCGTGTTTCTCTCGCAAGCACTGGCGAGGAAGCCATGGCGTATCTGGAACTGGTCACGCCCGATCTTGTGCTTATGGATGTGTCCCTGCCAGGATTGAGCGGCCGGCAGGTGATGGAGCGCATCAAAGCTGATCCGGATCGTCCATTCATCCCGGTGATTCTGATCACCGGGCATAGCGATCAGGAGGCGAAAGTAGCGGCGCTCGATGCTGGCGCTGATGATTTTCTGGTGAAACCGGTCGATCTGACTGAACTGCTGGCGCGGGTGCGCGCGATGATCCGCCTGCAACGCAGCCAGCGTTCGTTGCGCGCCGAGCAGCGGAAAACAGAGTTATTGCTCCATCTCACCCGTGAGCTGGGAACGACGCTCGATCTTGACCGGTTGTTGACCCAGTTTCTCAACCGACTCGCCGATGCGGTCGGCGCAGTGCGCTCCAGTATTCTGGTGCTTACCGGCGATCAGCCGCGTCTCTTCTCCAGCACGCGCAATCGGTCAACCATTTCGCTCAACGCTATTCTGGATCAGGGCGTCGCCGGGTGGGTGATCCGTGAGCGGAAACCGCTGATTATCGACGATACGCGCGAGGATATGCGCTGGATCGCGTTGAATGCTCAACAACGCGCGGTGCGGAGCGTCGCCGCCGTACCGCTGGTGCGCGAAGGACGCGCCCTGGCGGCGATCACGCTGGTGCATCACACGCCTGGCTACTTCAATCAGGACCATCTGGAGTTGCTGAATGCGGTGGCTGCGCAGAGCGCAGTTGCGCTCGAAAATGCGGAGTTATACCATCTGACGCGCACGCAGCGCGACCTGCTCGAACGTCGCGCCGAAGAATTGCAGCGGATCAACCAGATCAGCCGCTACCTGACTGAGTTGATGAGTCCCGATCAACTGCTGCGCCTGGTGGTGCATCTGATCCATCACACCTTCGGTTATTCATTGGTTGCGATTGTGTTGCACGAAGACGAGCGTCTGGTGTTGCGCGCTGCGGCAGGCAGTACGATCATTGAGCAGGCGGTCGGGCAGGCGATTCTGCCCGATGACAGCGCTGCCGGGCGGGCAATCGCGCAGCGTGAGCCGCACCATGTCGCCGATTTTCTTCAAACCGATTGTTATCCTCCAGCGGGCGTGGGGCGGAGTGTGCGTTCGGAACTGGCGGTTCCAATTCAGACGGCGCGCCTGGTGTTTGGCGCGCTTTCGGTAATGGCGTATACCCCCGATGCGTTCGGTGATGCCGATGTGCGACTGCTCTCGACACTGGCAAGTCAGTTGGGCATCGCCCTCGACAACGCGCGTCTGTTCAATACGGAACAGCGTCGCGTGCGCCAACTCGGCATGGTGAATAACCTCTCGATTGCCATGACAGCGCGCCTGGATGCAGCGGAGAATCTGACAATTGCAGCGCACACGATTGCGTCTGTCTTCGAAGTTGCCACCTGCGGCATTGTGTTGACCGATCCCAGAATTCAAGGAATACGGGATACAGTGTTTGCAACCGAGTCTGCGCGGAATCGTTTGCCCTGGCGTCGTCTTGCTGAAATGGTCATCCTGTCCGGCCCGCAGGCGCTGACGGCGAACGATACGTTGCTGGCGCCATGTGCTGGCGATCTCGCTGCTGCAGGGGTGACAAACCTGGCGCTGGCGCCGCTGCTGGCGAGTGGCAAACAGATCGGGCTGATCGCACTTGATGTCAGCGACCAGGAGCAGCAGTTTCAGTCAACCGATCTGACGCTGCTCGAAACGGTCGCAAGTTTGCTGGCGCAGGTCATCGAGAATGCCCGCCTGTACCGCGAGGTGGAAGACGAGCGTTCGACTCTTGGTGCGGTGTTGCGCAGCGCTGCTGATCCCATTCTGCTAATCGACCCGCATGATCGCTTGCTGCTGGCGAATCCCGCCGCCGAACAGCGTCTTCACCTCATAGGGGCGATTGGTCAACTGGTTGACGATGTGGTTGATAATCGCGACTTGCTGCGCGCCTTGAGTCACTCTCCTTCGAATGGTCAGCCGGTGATGGAAGTCACCCTCGCCGACGGCGCCACGTTCAACGTCAGCGTTGCCCCGGTGCGCGGCGCCGATAATGCGTCCATCGGGCGGGTGGCGGTGATGCAGGACATTACTGCGATCAAAGAACTTGAACGCGCAGAGCAGGAACGCTTGCGCGCCGTGTTCCGGCGCTATGTATCATCGCAGGTCGTCGAAGAGGTGCTGGCGGGCGGCGGCGAGTTCGGCGTGCCGCAGGAGTGCGATATCGTCGTGCTGTTTGCCGATATTCGCGGCTATACGACGCTCGCCGAAGGTCTGGCGCCACAAATTCTTGTGCATCAGATCCTCAATCGTTATTTCACCGCGATGACCGAAGTGCTCTACCGTCACGGCGGAACGGTCGATAAGTTCCTGGGGGATGGGGTGATCGGCGTGTTCGGCGTGCCGATCGCACGCGACGATGATGTGCCGCGCTCGCTGCGCGCAGCAGTCGATCTGCAACTCGCATTTGCCGACCTCCGTGAAACCTGGCGTCGCGATCTTGGACTCGATCTCGGCATGGGTGTGGGGGTCGCGTATGGACCAGCGCTTGTCGGCAATATCGGGTCGCCGCAACGCCTCGATTACACCGTCATCGGTGATGTCGTCAATACTGCCAACCGTCTGAGCGGGCTGGCGCGCGCCGATCAGATTATTGTGTCGCATCGCCTGATTGATGCGCTGCCGCCAGGACACGACCTTCCCTGGCAGGTGCGCCCGATCGGTCCGGTGACGCTCAAAGGTAAGCACGAGCCGCATACGGTATATGAGATCGCGTACCAGATGGCAGTGTCCGATGTTACGTAATCCGGTGTCTGGGCATCCATCGTCAGGCGGCGGCGGCTGGGCTGAGGTGCGCCTGGGCGGGCGGTTGCCCCCATCTATCAGTTGAGGCGCGCCAGGCGCGCGACGACCTCGACGATCAGGCGATGCTCGATCTGCTTGATGCGCTCGTGAAGCGTCGCTTCGGTGTCGCCGGGCAGGATTGGAACCTCCACGCGCGCCAGTACCGGTCCATCGTCCACGGCGGGCGTCACGCGGTGAATGGTGCATCCCGTGATCGGCAGACCGAGGCGCAGCGCATCGGCGACGACATGCGCGCCGCGCAACGCGGGGATGACGATGCCGCGCGAGGTGGTGAACGTGTCGCTGCCGTCGTCGGGGAGCAGCGCCGGATGCTGGTTGATGACCCGGTTGGGGAAGCGATCAAGGAACACCGGCGACAGCACGCGCATAAAACCGGCAAGGACAATCAGGTCAGGAGTGAACACCGCCACCACGTCCGCCAGGCGTCGTTCCCATTCGGCGCGCGCGGCGGGATCGCGCGGATGGCGCAACGGAACGAACGCTGTCGCAACGCGATGCTTCAGTGCGCGCTGCAACCCATAGGCGTCGGCGCGATCGCTGACCACCAGGACGATCTCGGCATTGCCGAGGTCGCCAGTCTGTTGCGCATCGAGCAGCGCCTGCAGGTTCGACCCGCTGCCGGAGACGAACACAGCGACGCGATACAGATGTGCCGGGATATTCATTGGAGTGCCTTTGCGCCAATGTCGCGGCGGTACTGCATACCTGGGAAGGAAATCCGGTCCACCGCCGCATACGCGCGCTCCAGCGCCGCGCGCAGCGTGACGCCAACGCCGGTGACGCCGAGCACGCGACCTCCAGCCGTTGTCAACTGGCCGTTCTTCCAGGCGGTTCCGGCTTGAAAGATCAGAACGTTCGGGTCAGTGATCGACTCAATCCCGCTGATCACATCGCCGCGGCGCGGCGTGTCGGGGTATCCTTCCGCCGCCAGCACGACGCATGCCGCCGAGTCGCCCGTCCGGTGCAGCATATCGTCAGAGAGTGCGCCGTTCCCGGCGCATGCTGCGAGCGCCGCGATCAGGTCGCCTTCCAGTAGCGGCAGGATCGCCTGTGTCTCCGGGTCGCCGAAGCGCGCGTTGAACTCCAGCACTCGCGGTCCGTGTTCGGTCAGGATCAACCCGGCGTAGAGCGCGCCGCAGAACGGTTTTCTCGCTTGTTTCAACGCCCGCAGCGCCGGCAGGATGATCTGCGCTGTCAGATCGGTAATGTCGACGGGTGTCAGATGTGGCGCAGGAGCATAGGCGCCCATGCCGCCAGTGTTAGGTCCGGCGTCGCCATCGCGCAGGCGCTTGTGATCCTGCGCTGGCGGCAGCGGCAGCGCTCGCTCACCGTCGCACAGCGCAATCAGTGACACTTCCGGTCCACGGAGACGCTCTTCGAGAACCAGGCGCCCACCAGAACCAGTAGCGCTCAGTTTCTGAATGGCATCCAGCGCATCACCGACCGACTCGGGCACAATCACTCCCTTGCCAGCCGCAAGCCCATCCGCCTTCACGACCCACGCGCGTCCTGTGGTGCGCACGAAATCGGCTGCCCGGTCAGGATCATCGAAGATGCGCGCTTCGGCGGTTGGAATGCCCGCCTCGATCATCAGCCGCTTGGCGAAGGCTTTGCTGCTCTCGATCTGCGCCGCTGCTGCGGTGGGACCGAAGACCGGAATGCTCGCCTTCAGACAGGCATCCGCCAGACCAGCCGCCAGCGGCGCTTCGGGACCGACGACGACCAGACCAACCCGTTCACGTTGCGCAACCTCGACGAGGTGCGGGATGTCGAGCGCCTCGACCGGCAGATTGCGCCCGACCTGCGCCGTTCCCGGGTTGCCGGGCGCCACGAAGAGTGTGTCAACCAGCGGCGATTGCGCCAGTTTCCACGCCAGGGCGTGCTCGCGCCCGCCAGCGCCTACAAGCAGAACATTCATCGCACCAGCCTCTCGAACCTGTTCCGGTATGATTATAGCATCAGGGATCACGATGCGGTGCATCAGGTTGGGTAGGGGATTGTCAGACGGTGAACGCCGCCGTTGTGACGCGCTCCGCGCCGCCGGTAAGCGTATTTGCTCCTCGAGGGGTGACGTTTGAGGTTGAGTTGCCGGCCCTGGCGTGTGAGTCGCATCTGGAAGCGCACGCGGCGGCCGATGGATGAGTTGTGACGATCATCGAGACATCGTCGCCTGCCAATCAGTGTCCAGGCAAAGGGCGCGCTATCCCGGCAAACGTCTCGCCGTGCCGGGCAGCCTCGCTCATCTGGTCGAAATCGATCTGTTGCGCGTTGGCGAGCCGATACCGGCGCGCGGGTGGACGGGCGTCAGCACGTGTCGCATGCTCATCAGTTGCAGCAACCATCGTTCTCGCGCGCTGCTCGCTCCCTTGAGCGTTGCCGGTCGATCCCGCATTGTGCTGTGTCGCTTCACGCGGACGCGACCGAACCCGAGATCGTCCCTGGCGCGCTGCTGCACGCCATCTGTCAACACGCTATGTTCGACCTGCGCATCGATTGTCAGCGCATCCTGCCCCGCCGTTGACCAGCGATGACGCGGCGTGGGCAGACCAGTTGTTGCGCCAGAGCAGCCTGCGCCCGGACAACTGACACCGCATACTGGCGTCAACTACGCGAAAGCGCCTTCTCCATCCCCGCCTGATAGCGCGTCACGATCAGCAGCGTCACAATCGTGACGGCAATAAGCGCAAATGCTGACGGCGCTGCCTGGGTGTGCACCGACTCGCTGGCAGCCACCCAGATCCGCACCGGCAGCGTATCGAAACCCGGCGGTCGCAAAAGGATGACCGTTGGCAGTTCCTTCATCGCAGTGACGAAACAGAGCACCCACCCTGCCAGCAATCCTGGCGCAGCGACCGGCAGCGTTACACGCTGAAACGTGCGAATGCCATCATTCCCCAGAGTGCGCGCCGCCTGCTCCAGCGACGGCGACACGACGCGCAACGCTGATTCGTTGGCGGTCACCGCCTGTGGCAGCAACCGAAAGACAAAGCCGATGGCCAGCACGACGAGCGTACCGTAGAGCATCGGCATCCAGCGGTTGAACAACAGCACGAGGCTTAACCCGCTGATAATCCCCGGCAGTGCAAAGGGACTCTGGCAGGCGGCAAGCAACAGACTACTCCACCGTCCGGGTCGGCGCACCGCCACGAGCGCCGGGAAGATCGCCAGTGCAATGGCGCCGGTGGCTGCGACGGCGGCAAGCCCGACGCTATTCAATGCGTGGCGCAGCACGCCAGCGTTGTTGACGCCCCAGATCCGATCAACTTCAGTTGGGAAGAGCCATCCCTGCAATGTCAGCCCGCCAAGCGTCAACAGCGGCAACCCCAGCGAGAAGAAGGTCAGCGCACCAATTGCCAGCAGCGCCAGCGGTCGCCAGCGCCCCAGGCGCACCAGGCGGCGCGGCTGCCAGCGGGTGCGGGACAGCCGGCGTTCGCGGCGCGCCAGCCAGGCGGCGCCATAGAGCACCGGCACAGCCATACCGATAAGGATAAAACTCAAGATCGCCGCCGCCGACCGGTCAACCTGACCGGCGAACTGCTGGAAAATCGCCAGCGTGAAGGTGCGGTAGCGAAGCATCGCCACGGTGCCAAAATCGGAGAGCACATAGAGCGCCACAAGCAGCGCGCCGCCAGCCGCCGCCGGCATTGCCAGCGGCAACACCACGCGCCAGAATGTCGTCCAGGCAGAGAGACCCGCGATGCGCGCCGCTTCTTCCAGGGATCGGTCGAGTGAACGGAGCGCCGCGCCGACCGGGAGGAACACATATGGGAACACACACAGACTGATGACAATCGTTGCGCCCCACAGATTGGTGATCTGCGGCAGAGGAAATGTGCCGCGAGCGAATCCCAGCCACTCCATCGCTATCTGGTCGATCACCCCGCCGCGCCGGAGCAGGATCAGCCAGCAGATCGCCGCCACATATGCCGGGATTGCCAGCGGCAGCGCCAGCGCCACCCGCCACACCCGCGCTCCCGGCAGATCGGTGCGCTCGACCAGCCATGCCGCACCGATGCCGAACAGGACGCTGAGCACCACCGTCGTTGCAGTCAGTGCCAGCGTGTTGCCCGCCAGCATGGGGATCTGCCGGGACCAGAGACGTTCCCAGACGGCGGCATCCGCTTCGAGCGCCCGGATCAGCATGTAGGCAAGCGGGATGACCGCCAGCACGCCGACCAATCCCGCTGCAACGTTCAACGCAGCGGATGAAGAACGCCGCGAGACCGCCGAGTCGCGCATCGTGCGCGAGGAAGGGAGGGAAATCGTTCGTTTCATATCAGGATAGAACATGCTGTAGCGACGTTGCGCGCAATGTCGCTACAGCATGCCTTTGTCTACGGCATACCCACCTTCTGCACCAACGCCCGCGTCGGTTCCAGTTCATCCCGCAGCGTCTTGAGCGGGTATGGGTTGAGTTTGAACGCCGTGAGCGGCGCGACCCCTTCCGCCAGCGGAACATCGGGGACGATAGGGTACTCGTAGTTCCGCTCGGCATAGATCTTCTGCCCGCCTGGGGAGAGCATGAAATCAACGAAGATCTTCGCCATCTCCGGGTTAGGTCCGCCCTTGACGACTCCAGCATTCGTCGAATTGACCATTAATCCGAGTCCGCCGTCCTCCTGATCGGGATAGACCACGCCAACCGGCGCGCCTTCCGCCTTCGAGAGATAGTAGTAGTAGTGGTTGACCAGTCCCAGTTTCAATTCACCGGCGCCGACTGCCTTGCGCACATCGGTGTGGCCGCCGAAGAACTGCGTGTTGTTTTCCAGCAAGCCCTGAATGAAGGCTTCCGTCGCCGCTTCGCCCAGTTGATTGCGCATAATGACCAGTTGCGCCATCATTGCGCCGTTGGTGCTGTTGGCGGAGCCAAGTGCGTCCTTCCATTTGGGATCCGCCAGATCGACCATGTTCTTCGGCAGCTCTTCGGGCGACACCAGGTCCGTATTGTACATGATCACGCGAGCGCGGAGCGTCAGTGCAACCCAACTGCCATCATCAGCGCGGTAATCAGCCGGAACTGCCATCACCGCAGGCGAGTTATTCGGCGCAAAGACCCCCTCAGCCGCCAGGTTCTCCATCGTCAGAATGTCGGAGTTGATCAGGACGTCCGCCTGCGGATTGGCGCGTTCCTCAAGAAGGCGCGCAGCCAGTTCGCTGTTGCTGCCGTTGAGAACGGTGACCTTGATGTCCGGGTAGGCGGCGTTGAAGGCTTCGATGACCGGCTTGAACAACGCTTCGGCGCGCGTGGTGTAGACCACCACCTCACCCTGTGGCGCTGCGGTTGGTGCAGCCATCGGCGCTGTGGTCGGTTCCGTAGTCGGCGCAGACGGTGGCGCAGTTGTCGGCGGAGTGGCGGCGGGTTGTCCGCCGCAGGCTGCGATGAGTGCAATGCTCATCACAAGGAGCATTAGACGAAGTGTCAGAAACCCTGGCATCCGGTTCATGGTGAAGGTGTTCCTTTCCAGACAGTGGACGGTCTTGCCTCAAATCCGATAGACCGCAACGCGTTGCAGATGGCGCTGAGCGTCTGCAATGCGCACGCACGACGCGCCAGCGAATGATGAGCAAAGGTTAACCCGCGATGTTAGATTATCCTAACATTGAAATTTTGTCAAGTTTCATCTGGTAGAATAGTGAAAATTGCTGGCGCAGTCGTCAGGGGGCACGCTGGCAATCGAATGGCAATCGGCTTTGTAGCCACTAGCCCGTGCTCACATCAGCAGGCAGCAGTGATAGTCGTCATTCAGCAGGTGGCGGGCGGCGCGCAGGCGCAGGTTTCCCGGGTGCGTCCTCGCGGCAGTCTGTGAAGGTGGGTTGTGAGCAATTAATCCGGTATCACACGGTCTGGTCCGCGAAGGCAGGCTTCGCGTCCCATAGCGCGCGACGTGAGTCGCCGGGTGGATGGGCGGATGGCGGTATCAATTGAGTCCATGGACCGCCAGATGTCGGGCGCCGGTGACGGTTATCGTCGGGGTCACATTGCCGGCACCACGAAGCTAAAGGCGCTACCCTCATTAATCCGGCTCTCGACCCAGATCCGCCCGCCAAGGAGCCTGATGAGGGGTTTGACCAGCGCCAGGCCGAGACCGGTGCCGCCAGCTTCGACCTTGAGCGGATTCTCGGTGCGGTAGAAACGCTCCCAGATGCGCGGCACATCTTCCGGCGCAATCCCGACGCCGGTATCACGTACATCGATCTGAACATATCGTCCGGGGCGCAACCCATCGCGTTCCTCTTCGGGCACCGCATCGGCAGCGACTTCGTGCGCCTCGATGGTGATCGATCCGCCGCGCGGCGTGTACTTGACCGCGTTCGATACGATGTTGAACAGAATCTGATTGAAGCGTCGAGCGTCGGCGCGCACGAGCGGCAACCCGGCAGGAATGCTCAACGACAGGTGTTGCTGGCGATCCTGGATTTTCGGCTGAAGGTCGAGCATCACGGTGCTGAGGGTTTCCGCAACATGGAGCGGGCGGATCTCGAGTTCGACGCTTCCCGTTTCGATCTTGGTGATGTCGAGCAGATCGTTGATAATAGCAATCATACGCTCGGCATTCGACTGAACAATGCCGAGAAACTCTTTCTGCGTCTCGTTGACCGGTCCCAGGCTCCCCATCGCCAGGAGTTGCGTGAACCCCTTGATGGATGTCATTGGCGTGCGCAACTCGTGCGAGACGGTGCCAATGAACTCGGTCTTGAGCCGATCCGACTCGACCTCGCGCGTGCGATCGCGGAACACTGCAACCGCGCCGATCAGCGTTTCTTTACTCGAAATGACCGGGTCGAGCGTGATGCTGATCGTACGTGGACCGATCTGGAAGGTTGTAGAGAGAGTACGCGGCTGATGGCGTTCATCCCAGGGGTTTTTCAGGAGATCACCGAGCGGCAATTCATCGACGCGCCGTCCCAGCAGTCGCTGGAGCAGGTCTCCCAGATTCCACGTCACCAACTCTTCGATCGAGCGTTCGAGGATCTTTTCCGCTGCCAGGTTCACCGTCAGCACCGAGCCACTCTGGTCGCACACGATCACCCCATCCGAAAGGCTTTGCAGAATAGCAGTGCTCTGGCTGACCGCCTGTTCCTGGCGCTGCTGCATTTCGTAGCGGTGGAAGTACTGCTGTTCCGCCTGCTGGTACACCTGAGCATTGTGAATGCCAATCGCAATCTGGCTGGCCGAAGCCGTCAGCAGGCGCATATGTTCTTCGCGGAAATATCCGGTTTGTTCGTGGGAGAGCACCAGGACGCCGAGCACTTCGTGGTGTGCGATGAGTGGTACAGCAATCATCGAGCCACACCGTTTTGCCAGCGGATCGTCGATTGGCGGCGGTATCCAGCGCGGGTCAGCAGCGACGTCTGCGACGATCAATGGCTTACGATTTTGCGCGACCCACCCAACGACGCCATGCCCAAGCGGAAAGCGCACATACCCGGTTTCCTTCTCACTTTTCCCCAACACTGCATGATCAACCAGTTGTTCCGTGTCCCGATCAAGCAGCATAATCGACCCATGTTCGACGCCGATCAGTTTCGCCAGGGTCGTGAGCGAGTTGCGCGTGATCACCTTGCTGTCGAGCGAACTGCTGACCTCGAGTGCAATAGCGTTGAGCGTTTCGAGGGTATCGCGCTCGATCTGCAACTCGCGGGTGCGTTCGGCGATGCGCTCTTCCAGCGCCGCATTGAATGCGCGTACTTCGGCATACAGGCGTGCATTCTCCAGCGCAATCGCTGCCTGACCTGCAACTGAACGTGCAAACTCCTGTTGTGAGCGGTCTGCGAGTGTGGACGCTTCACCCTGACAGATAATCAAACCAGCGACGCCGCCCTGAGTGACGAGCGGCACACCGAGTACCGCGTGGTCTGGAATATGCCAGCCAGGCTGGCCATGTGGCGCCGGTTCAGACGCAAAGACAGGCTCTTGCTGCCGAAGCATCTGAATGATCAGATCGTGCGTTGCATCCAGGGGCAGGGAGCGCACTGCCGGCGCTGGAGCGCCGTGACGCCAGGCAAGTTCGAGGCAGGTGGCATCCTCAGCGATCAGCCAGATGTCGACAACAACCGGCGCCAGCACCTCTGAAAGTGTAGCGCTGATCTGCCTCAGGTGCGCTTCGCGGTCGAACGTGGCCGATAGTTCGCGCGCCAGTTGATTGAGCCGGGATACCTGCAGGGTTGTGCGATCAGTAACTTCTGCGTCGCGGTACAGGCTTTCGACCAGCATGCGGGTTTCATTCAGTTCATGCAACACCTTGTGCGCCGCACCGACCCAGCGCTCAACGAGCAGAGTGATGGCGCGATCGATGAGATCATCGAGAGCGTCGAGCAGTCGGTAGAAGATGTCGTCCTGCGACTGTCGCGCATCCGCTTCCATCGACTCGCGAAACAGCATGCGACGGCACATACTGCGCAGCCGTTGGAAGAGCATAATCTGGCGCAGCAGCTCGTCCTCGCCGATCGTGCCCCGCAGCGCGCGCAGTGTCGTCAGACACTCGTCGAGCGGTCGTTCGTCACCGTCTGCAGCAGCGATCAGCCCATCGTACAGCGCTGCCAGCACGACCTTACGCTCATCGGGGTGCACTGCGATGGCTTCGCCATTGCTCGCAGATGCGTCCGGGTCTACGGCGAACAGATCGTCGCCTGCGGCAACCCAAAGCGGCAGAAGGGTTATGCGATGAGCGCTCATCCAGTGAGTTAAGTGGGTTGGTGTGGTGTGCTGCATAGCGGTGCAGAGACGCAGGTTCAGGTCTGAATGACGACTACCGTGGCATCATCAGATAGTTTGCCATAGGCTTGAACAATCTGTTCCGCCAGCGCCTGCGGCGACTGGCGAATGTCGAGGTGCAGATCCTGTGCGAATTGTGATGAAACGCCGTCGCTGTACAATACGAACAGATCGCCCGGATCGTAGGTGTAGGTTAGTTCAAGCAGCGTTGGCAGGCGGTATCCAAGAATGCCATTTTTCGAGATCGGCTTGATCGGTTTCCGGCTATAGACATAGACGCCAATGTTGCCAACGCCAATGTACGATGCGCTGCTCTGGATCGGGTCGAGCCGGAGCAATCCGGCGACCGCGCCGCGCGTTGCGTGAAGCGCCTCGTGCGAGACCCGGATGAGTTCCTGGAGTGGCCGTTCGGCGCGTTCGCGGAAGATGGTTTCCGCCAGGCGAGCCGCATGCGCCGCCTCTTCGCCGCCACCCAACCCATCGACGATGGCTGCCAGCACGCCGCTGCCATTCAGGGTCGTCACCATCCAGGCGTCGCCAGAGATCGATTGCCCCCGCTTGGCGCGATTGTACGCTCCCCATACGATATTCATCGGCGGACCTTTCCAGGCCCGCTGTTGGTGCGTTTGCTGGGCCACTTCACTGCGCGCACGCGCGTTCCTACGCCAACCGTCGACTCGATGTGGAACTCGTCCATCAACCGCTGAACGCCGGGAAGACCCGCGCCAAGCGTTTGCGCGGTGCTGTACCCGTCGCGCAGCGCCAGCGCAATGTCGGCGATGCCGGGTCCCTGATCGCGCGCCTCAACTGCGATGCCCTGACGGTCGCCGTCGGTGACATACTCGATCATCAGTTCGCCACTGCCGGCGTGCGTCAGAATGTTGCGCGTCAGCTCCAGGACTGCGATTTCAATGCGCGTGCGGTCGATTTCGTCGAACCCCAGGGTTGTCGCCATATCGCGCGCGCGCCCCATCGCAACATACACATCGACCTCGCGCCGTACCGGGCAGACTACCGCCTCCATACGAGTGTACTCCTGAGCCTGTTCGAGCGCCAGTGGTCAGTGTTACAGTTCGCTGACACACAACGCGTTCACAAGCGTTGTCACGACAAATACTATACCGCAGGCTCCGGGTTGCACGAAACGATCCGGTTGCCGTCAGTGTACGGAACAATGGACGTGCAACGGCAAACCACACCGCTGCGGTCTGCAATCAAGTATAGCCGAGAAGCGATGCTCGTGTCGGATCGAAATGCGTTCGATATCGACGCGAAATGAGAATCGGAGGCGCGAGGTGCGGGGTGTGCGGCGAGACCTGAGGCGTGCGGCGCGCGGCGGGAGGTCGCACGTAGGGGCGCGCCGGCGCGGCGGGAGGGGTGGGGTGTGAGGTGAGAGGGGCACGGTCGCACCCTTGCGAATAATGGCATCACGAGGCCGTCCCTGGATCGGTCAATCTTCATCAGTCGCCGGTCAACGTGGGCGGATAGCGGGGTCAGAACGCGATAGATGATTCGCTGTACTGAACCGGAAAACGTACTGTCCAGACTAGCGGAGCGCGAGCGTGGCAGCGCCCTTTGTGCGCTCAGCCCCACGATTCAGCCCCTGCCGTAGATGACCGCCACCTGAGGGCAGTTGGAGAACAATCGGGCGATGATCAGCGCCACGGGTGTTGGCAGCGATCAGGGCGGTGGGTCCAGGTGATGGTCATCGGCGAGGGAGTGGGGAGCGCAATCGAGCAACACCCGGCACGAGTGATGGCGGCGAGCGATCAGGGCAGTGAGTCCAGGTAACGGTCATCGGCGAGGGAGTGGGGAGCGCAATCGAGCAACACCCGGCACGAGTGATG